>Ga0307517_10000219_pt1 | contig 96885 bp, 90 predicted proteins | sample 23_EM_MG_FD_194515 | JGI IMG/M metagenome (GOLD analysis project Ga0307517, IMG submission 194515) | Populus trichocarpa ectomycorrhiza microbial communities from riparian zone in the Pacific Northwest, United States - 23_EM | ecosystem: Host-associated > Plants > Roots > Unclassified | place... | reverse complement strand
AGTAGGGCGGATTTGTGAAATATGTTGTGGATTAGACTACAGAATTGTGTATTATACGCACGCGGCCGAGTTGAAGCCGGACGCGTGAGATGGCAATTCCCATCCAGGTACCCAGATTCAACTCGGCCACGAGGGTGTAGCAGCCTACCATTAATGAAATATATAAAATTATATACAGGCTATGCTAGAAATCGAGAGGGTGAAAGCGGATGAAAGTAGGGGTCTGCGTAGTGGGACCGGCAGGGTGCGGACGAGGGGAGGAGTCCGCGTAGAGTGTCGGTAGGGTGTTGCAAGCATTATGGGGCGTCCCCAGACGAATCTAGGTCGTCGGGCTCCCAGAATCTGGCAGGTCTACTCGAGAGACCCCCGGGCGAGAAGAGACTGAAGGTGGGTGTTCGGACGGAATCAGGCCGTGACAAGTGCGCCGGGTGGTGAGGATGGGAAAAAGGGTCTTGGGAGGCACCAGGCACAGGAGGTGCAATCCTAGGATGCTCAGACGTTCAGGACGTTCAGAACGCACAGGACGCAAAGGCGGACGTTTAGGACGTACGGAACGAATGGGGCGGACGCACACCGTCCGGACGCGGGCCCTATCCGTCTGGAGTAAACGTTTTTTTTGCTGATGAACATCACGGTCCCGCTCGGTTTCGTCGTCGTCCTAAAAGCTCTTGCTATGGCCCGTTTGTCGGCTGTGGCTAGCTTGTTCGCGATCCTTCCTCTCTCCTCCTCCCAGTTCTGTCTGCTTGCACCGTACTGCTACCATCCTCTCCCCAGCTGGCACCCTACTGCTCATCACCGGCTGGCACCCTACTGCTACTCACCGGCTGGCACCCTACTGCTCATCGTCGTTGGCTGGCATCCCCTCTGCCCAGTGGCTCCGCTCGCCATCTACCCTTCCAATCGGTTAGCCCCTTCTTGGTTACGCCTAGTCGTGGTATAGCACTGCCTCCGTGGCTATTGTCCAATGCCTTGCATCGATGTAATGACCTGCCTGACCGTACAACATGGGTTCGGTGGGCCCTCTACTGGAGTTTTCCTATGTCGCCGATCACCTATCCACCCCCCTTACGCCAGCGTTTCTGGTCTTCGAACAGGCGGTTTCTTTTGTTTTGGGGCGCCTGCTGAAGGTTTGGGTCTCTCTACCTGTACGTTTCTATGTATTGTTTCCTTACGTGTCTGGGGTATGTTATCTTAGGTGCTAGGTGGTGGAGGCTTTTCCTATGGACTCGGGGTGTTTGACTTTTCCCATGAAGAGGTGAAGCGGGCAGTGGGTTTGCATTTATAGGTTTTTTTCTCTTCATAGCTCGCGCTGCATAAGGCTTTTTGTACCTAGAAACAAATAACGCATGGTTACAAAAAAAAAAACGACCAAGAGATAGGATCTTCACGCAACCATCTAAGTACTTTTCTATACTAAAGATATTGCAATACGATTACTCTTTACTCTCTTTACATACACTCTTCCTCCACGAAAGTCTACGCTCTAAGAACCCGGAGACTATTGTGATAGCCTCGACGGGCCGCCCAAATATAGGACTACTAGTATTGTGATAGTTCTATCAAGCACTACAATCCACTCATCTTACTATCTGACGAGATATTATCCTCCAACGGATCACTTAAGACAAGCAAGCCAGTTCCATACTATCTAAGAAGATAGTACTCCCATAAGCTCTATAGTAGAATAAGGAGATTTGCTTCCTTAGGAGACGATGATCGTTGCCTGTTGCGTACATACTTAACAATAGGATTGTTACTGTAACTATAGTCTACATACCAGTTACAAACTAGACCTAGACAAGTTCCTCACTACCTTTCACTCAACTCATCCACCTACTTTTTCCCTAAGATCAAGAACTCCTTCTCAAGTTCTCATGCCACCCTTTGTGCCTTATACCCTTGAACAAGCTGTCTATCAACTTAACTATTATAATTTAGCCACCAATTCCTCTTCTGACCCCTGAAGTATTGGGTGAAAATGTGAATTTTTGCTAAATTAGTTTGGACTTGATTACATTCTTAAAAGTGTAGACTCCAAATAGGAAAGAGGTTTGTTGTACTCCATTTGCTAAGTGAATAAATAATACTGAAGGCCTATTAACCATCTTCTGAGAAGCTGAAGATATGCTGAAATTAGTTGAAGGAGTTGAACTGGATATTTCAAGGATGGATCTTTTTGCCAATCCGCAGGTATAGTCTCAGTTCCCTACTCCTGTACTTAGACTAGTACAAAGAAGATATCACTGTTTTTCCTATCAAAAGCAAATAACTTGTAAGACAAAGGTCAGGTTTTCCACCCACTCACCTTTCAGGCACCAGCTCTCATATATCTTTCAAACATGATATTCTTATAAGTGTATCTGACAAGACACTTTCCGATAACCAATGATGATTTGGAAAACTAAATTCTATATAAGCAAAAACTAAACTTAAAGATCAAATCATTCTCAAGGATTGCAATTGTAGTTTTCCCTGTAATTGTTGCTCTCAGACGTGTACCTTTAACCCATGAAACTATGCTATATGCCACATGTTTTGTTCACATCAAACCCTAATATTATTATTATTTGAGCCTGTACCAATAGAAATTCAAGCATGGGGCATTATCGTTCAAGCTGGGAAAGTGCATGGCAACCAACATTACCCACAAAAAATGTTTTGAGAAAACATCACTTTTATGAATTGACAAACTTTAAACTACTACTACCCGTTCAAGAAAAATTCAAATATTAATTAAACGCATGTAAAATTTACTGCAACACTAATACCTTTATTCTATGAAAGAATATTTTTGAAATAGGCCTAATTAGATAGTTTTCTGTGCATTGTTATTTTTGAATCTAGGTGGAGGGCCCCTTCTCTTAGGAACATTTGTCAATAGCTTCTCATCTCTTGCGAGCAGCTTCTCAGTAGTCTTCTATTCCATTTTCTCCAAAGCTGTATTAGTTATAGATGAATTGGATCTACTATTGACATTACCTGAATTTTTGATTCTTTCTGTCTTTACCAACTGAGCTTTAAGTTATTTTATAGTAGTATAATAATATGAAATTTAATAACCAATGAAACAAGTTTCTATCTTACTGTATACTTAATCGATGTTTGAATCAATACTTAAATACATACTGTAATTTTCATTACATTTCCTATGGTCTTTGCCTTGTAATACAGACATCATAGCATATCACTTGTATTATATAAGCAAAGAATAATGGTAGCATGTAACACGACCATAGGAAATAGGAAAGTGGCAAATAAATGCAACCAACTTCAAACTAAAATAGTATCACAAGGAGTTGACTTTACAACATAGTTTTTCATGCTATAAAGTCTCAAGAAGCTAAGCTTATTTTACATGGAAAAAAGTGAATTTCTCAAATTTCCAGATTTTTTCACATAACATGTTCTACAGAGGTCGTTAGATGGTAAATAATATTTTCTGAACTGCTGAATATATACTCTAGATGGCCAGCTAGGTGGCTAAGCCAAAATAAATCATTTGTTGTTGTGGCCCGAGAGTGGGTTTTCTATTGGTACAGGCTCATTTGGTGTTCCTGGCCATTTTCCTTTTAGCCCATTTACCCATCCAATAATACCTTATTACTAATATGTATTAGTCACGTCAAATCTGCCTTGCTTCGTCACCATTTGTGACATTCACTTATACGGAGGTACAGGGAATAAGTTTTGGGGGTTCCACAAGCGAGGTTTGCTGCCCTGACCCCCTGTGTAACCTACAGAACTTATGCCCTGTACCTTTGTAGCTACCTATCAGTAGGGTCCTCACATTGCCTCCCATGTTATCGTACCCTCTCTATTTTAGTATATCAAATTCGTCAGACCAATCAGGTTAAGAAATTTTTCCCTCCGCCGTGGTTACCATCCCGGTATTTGATTCACAGATCGGCACAAGAGAGACTGGACGATAACCCTTCATCGTGGGGATAGTAGGCTGGTACACCTCAATAGGCTGTGCAGGATAGGCGGACAAACACAGGTAAACTTACAATCTATTGAAAAATATATACGCTGCCGGTACCGATCCCGCAATGTTTTTACCACTCCCACTCCAGGAGCTGTTCTCTCCACGTGAGAGCCATAGGACACTTTATCAGAATGTACTCACTTCTCTCCTTTTAAATTAAGCTCAGGCGGGAGTATCATTACTGTGCACCAAACCCTCGCATATCATTCGATACCAACCCCCCACCCTCCTCTTTTTCCTCTGGTGTACAGTACTCAATTCGTTAACATACCCGATCAAATTTATTCCACTGATACCAACCTGGCTTCCATTTGAGTACCGTGCTCGAGCACAGCCCATCATCACTTCTTTGGACATCACTAGCACTACTAGTACTTATATCTGCCATCGAATTTATCGGCAAAAGACAATCCATCAGTTACCCAGCAAGCCAGCAAGCGATCTCCCCACACAAACATCAAGCACCCCACTTTCGCCTCACCCCAGCATAAATTGAGAAAAAGAACCCTGGGAGCGACGGGATGCAGCAACGCCACAGCGGAAAATGTTTTTTGGGTGCATTACCAAGTTAAATGAGGAAATGAGAGAAGGGAGGGAGGAGAAAAAATAACATGAATAAAAATAAAATGCAAAGTAGAGGAAAGGAAAAAGAGGAAATCAATGTTGAGAATTGTGGGTTCCGGTCTGTACCCAGAATCCTCAGTAAAACTTTTAATGGAAGAAAACTTTGGGATCTCTCCACATTCTAATCATACCCAAGCATTATTATCTCTTCCCACAATACCACATGGAGCCGTATTGTTCTATTACCGGTATCAGACCTGTGTTCCCAGAAACTTGTTAATGAAAAGGTGAAGGGTATGGTACCAGTCTAGGCTAATGTGGTCTGGCCTTTTCCACCTAGATCCCATACCAGTTCTACCAGCCCTCCAAGCCCTGGTATTGCCCTATAACTTTTCCACTCCGATCTTAACTTACATCATCATTGCATTTTTCTCCAAACCTTCCTCCTTCATCTCCCCTCCCTTCTCCCCATTCTCCCCCTTCCTCCCTACTGCTAACCTCTCTCCACCCCACCCCCCCTAAGTGTCAAACTAGTTCTTTTCTGTAGTCGTCGAAGCCTAACGTTGGTAATTGAGGCTCTACTAGCATCTCACCCCTCGGTTTCCCTTATTTCCCATGTTCCTAGCTTATAGTATACGAAGCGGACATATGTACAATATATTTTTCTCCCCCGAAAAAAAGCCCCAGCACGAGTTCTAGTAATCGGTATGGGATATTTCTCCACTGAGCTCTTTCTCTTTCGGACTTCAACCGTCTCTATCGCTCGTTCGCGTGTGTCTACCCAGTAGAAGGAGTCTCTATTCTCATCTTCTATACTACTTTTCTCACCTTGCCTTCCTCCCTTCCACCTCTCTGCTCTAGAAACTGACACTATTCGCCGATATTTTTATAATTTTTACCATGACTGGGAGAGTACTGGTGCCGCGATTCTTCTCTAGCTCTTGTCCTGGATATACATGCCTGGGGGATAATTCTCTGGAATATCGCTGCAGTCACTTGACTTCCCACAGTGCTATCTTGACGACTTTCCCCACAGTCTTCCTCGGTTTTGGGTGATACCTGGTCAAAAATTGTAGTTGTTGTGCTTCCAGGACCTCTCTCCCCACCAGACATACAAGGCCAACGAAGGTAGCAGAAAGAGGAAGGAAAGGACAAAAAAAGAAGAAAGCCAAAGAGGATAGAGACAAGATCTCGAGAGTATCTCGCCCTCCGTTTGGTTATCTCTCTCTTCATCTCTCTGTCTCTCTCTCTCTCGCCTCCTGCAATAGTTATCTCGTCGTGCCAAATGACGATCTAATTGCCTCCTCATCGTCCCCAAACATCCACTTTCTTGCTTTTCTCTCTTTGACCTCTGTGTGTGGGAGGGAGAAGAAAGGGATTCTTTGGTATCGAGGTCCCCACCTGCGAGCCAAACTTGCCAGATACTCAATAAGCCGGTCTAGTCCGTCACCCTCAATCAATACCTTCTTTGGGTCCTTTGTCTTTCAGTCTCTGCTTGGTATTTCCATTCAAAATACGCGGGTGTTCACTTCTCCTCACTGCCCCTAGTGTTGCTGCTGGTGTCTGGGCGAAACCCCCCTTCGGTCAGAATCGCTCACTCACTTCCTGCTGCTCCAGTACCGCTTCGCTTCCATCGCCATTACAGTATCTTACCCAGCAACAAACCCCTCCCTACTACCGACCACAACAGCTTCTATATCCTCTTCCTTCTCCTCTGACCGGCTCTCCTACCTTCACCCCCTCTAGTGTCGAACAAAGAACCATCACCTCGCCAAATTACCCACCCGCCGTCGCGCGCCTTTGTTTGTCGGCAGGACGCACGACCGGCAGCGGACACTCAATCTCTTCCTCCCCCCTCCTCCGTGCTGCAGAATTCGCATCACCACTCCTCCCGGTATTACATAAACTCTCCTGCGCTAGCACTCGGCAACATCACGTCTTCTCCCACCATGAACGTTCACTCATTGTTGAACTCTGATCCGCCGCCGCAGCCATCGTCTACACCATCAGCTCGGCATCATCACCACAATCACCAGCGACCGGCGCCTCCGCCTCTACAACCTCCACAAACTCCATTCCAGTCTGGAGGATATTCGCATTCGCAATCCCAACCTCACTCACATTATCATCCTTCCCCAACCTCAGCTACTCGGCAGTTTCCCCCCCCTCCACCGCCGTCTCCACACGCGCAGCAACAGCATCACAATCAGCAACAAGGTTATGGTCAATCGCCATCGACTCCTCATCCGCTGAGTGCAACTTCTAGACACAGTGCTACACCAACAAGTTCTGTGTCTTCATCGTCTCAAACCCATTTTCCTCCTCCAGGTCAGCATCAGCAATACAGCCACCCTCAGCAGCAGCAGCAACAACAGCAACAGCAAATACCACAACCACATCATCATCATCACCACCATCATCAGCACCAACAGCATCACAACCAAATCCAACCTCCACCATCACCTCACCATTATCATTCCCCACATCAGCAGCAACACCCGCATCCCCACCCAGGATACCCGCATCAGTCTCCTCTAGCCTCACCAATTGGGGGGAGACCACCTCTGGCTCATTCGTTAAGCAACAGTATCAGTGTTAACGAAAGATCTACACCAACGATTCCGCCGCCAGTACCTAGAGATCAACGGGATAAAGAGAGGGAGAGGGCCCGGGAGAATAGGGAAAGAATGGAGAGGATGGAGAGGGAGAGGATTGAAAGAGAGAGGAGCGAAAGGGCTGAGAGGGAACGAGAGCAGTGGGAAAGGGAACAGCGGGATAGGCGAGATAGGGAAAGAGAGCAAGAACGGGAGCGAGAACGAGAGAGAAGAGAGAGGGAGATAGACATAAGTGTTAGCCCAAAGACGAAACTGCCTTCCTATTTGCCAGCGGAAGATCCTACTCCAGATAGCGGTATCGCACCGAAGGAGGAACTTGGGTATGTAGGATCAAGGCCTAATTCACAACATCTTCCTGACGGGTCTGGCGGCTACGTGAGGCGTGATTCCTCCGTTGTGACGACCCCAGGTCAAGAGCGGAGAAGTGTCGACATGATGGACTTGGACGGAGGTTCAGGCGTGACCACAGGGCCTGTTTTAGGCCCTGGGCAAAAATGGGGAAGCCCCGTTATGGAACGGGGGAAACCCAATGGTGCCATGGGCGTTGATGGCAGGGATAGCCAAGGCCCACACCACCTGGCACCACAACAACAACCACAACCACCATCTAATTCCAACAACAATAGCAATCTTTCTCAGCAGCCTTTATCCCAACCCTCTTCAGGCGCGTCTTCACAAAGAACATCGACTGTTTCTCCTAGCAATAAAGAACAGCCTCATCCACCGCCCTCTTCATTAACACCGCAAACGAAAAAGTCGACCCCGACCCCGACCCCGACCCCTACGAATATTAACCCCCCTCGGCATCCCCTGCCCCAGCCGTTATCGAATTCAAAAGGTGCGCAACAGCTGGGTCCACCACCCACGCCATCCCACAACCAAGCGATCCTGGAGGGTGGCAACAGTGGCAGCCCCGGGTCGTCCGGGCCTCCTAAGAAAAGGGCCCGAAGGGAAGAAACCCCGATCTGGGCGAGAAAAAAGGATAGCCGAAGTTCTAGCAGTAGCCCCGTAATGGCAAATAGGAGGCAACCCAGCAGCGCAAACCAGCACCAACCCCCTCAGCAACAACAACCACCGCCCCCGCAGCAGCATCGGAAACCTCCACCGGCAAGCGGATTTACACCTCGTTTTGTTCCATGCTTTGGGCCCTGGGAGCCTTCCATATGCAACACGGAGCCTTATGAAGAGTTGACGAGGGAGATTGCGAATTTCTTGTTCGAACAAGTTGTGTCTCAAAACGATCCAGCACTCACTCCATCAGGGGGAGATGGTCCAGTTGCGATGATTGAGATTGAAGCCAAGATTGGTCATCTGATTGACAAGGAGCGGGGCGAGAGATTGAAACTGCCTGTCATCACAGAAACAGTGCTGAATGTCGATGATCCAGGATGGAAAATCCAGTTCAAGAGTAGCATGACTGAGGCAAGATTATTATTTACTCATTTTATTTTCATCTTCTCCTTTACTTAGTGCAGTTTTGTACTTGCATTTCTATTACTCTGCAGAGATAACTACAGAGACTAACTACATCACAGGCACAGCACAAGCGTCTCAACCAATTCCTCAACCGACAATTCATGGAATCCAAAGGACCCCCACCCCCCGGCATGCCCCCATCTCCATCATCCGAGCACCCGAATGAGAATTCTCGACCGCCTACAGAGCCCCAGCGTATCTCAATGGAGTACGTGCACACCCGTGAGAGGGATACTTTTTTCGAACTCCCACCGGACAAGTTACAAGCACTCCCCAGCATCCTGCACTTACATATGCGACACAAACCCAAAGTACGCGTAACGCTTGACCAGAAGACCGGAAAGGTTATCAACACGATTATCAAGACAAGAATCGCTGATCTCAACGTTTATTCGCCCAAGACCGCGTTCGATTGGCGGGTTAGCGCGAATATCGAAATGCCATATCTTGGCGAGATCGAAGGGTTACAACCTTCGAGCGATAGGGGCGGCGGAGACAGAAACAAGGATAGGCTAAGCTACAGGCATTTAGCCTACCATATCGATCTTACTCAAGTTACGGATGTAAATTTTGAACTCCTTGATCAATGTGGTGTGATGTTTGCTAACAAGATGTTAGAATACTGCGAAGAAAGAACACGAGCTTGAGGTCGAAGTGTCCGGAGAGGAAATCATAAAACACGGGAACCTAGCAAAGGAGCGTAAACCGAACGCCTATGAGTCGCTAGTTCGTGGGTTTGTGGATAACGTCCGGGTCCTTATCAGAGCTATTGATTCATAATGCCACCGAGAGATCCGAGAGGATATCATAATCATATTAGCAGATCGCTTTTTTCCCCCTTTTCCCTATTCCCCATTCCACCGCTTCAAGTTTGTCGAGGTTTTTTTCACTGTACACAATCTTTTTGTTCATTTCCTTCTCCCCATTCTCCTACTATCTACTCACCATAACTCATAAGGCCTCATTCCTCCTCGTATCTACTAGTGCAAGCAGCTTGTCTTTTCCAATCCTTCCTCACTCCTTATGCAACGACTTGTATTTTATTATTCCATATGACATTTCTTTGGTGTACAGTACACTGTACTTTTCTCCGCCTATCCGTTCCTGCTCACATAATTCTCTTTTGCAAACACGAAAAAAGAAAAGAGTTCTCCACTGTCGCGGTTTAAGGAGGGATACTAGCTTTATGATATCCTTGAGTTTTTTCTTTTCTTCTTTCTTTTTTCCTTTTTATCATACCTTTTTTTTTATTATTATTCCATTCTATTCCATTTCCTTGTTTCTGATCGTGTCTATAACCAAGCAAGATGGTGGAATTCTGATTTCTATGATACAGCGCACCTCCTTTTTCTTGGGCGTGCGAAAAGCCCGTTCCCTATTACACTCCCTCCTTCCCATCCGAACGTAATCACGACCCATCACTCATGCCCCTCCTCTTCAGCTCTTCCAACAATACCCTCCCAAATCCCCCTCCAGAGTCCTGCCTTGTGCACCATAGCCAACCCCATGACGACCGGCAAATGCCAAACACTTGCCCAGAACAACCTCTTAGCATTGCTCCCTTCACCACCCTTTCTGTAAAACCTCCAGGCCTCCCGTACCAGCCATCCATTCACGGCACTACTGTCCACTAAAAACCCTACATCTGTAACGCCGGTAGCCCACAGCCCGAAGCAGATGGGGAAGAGCAGCAACGAGTAGCGTAAGGCGACACGGGCGTTGAGGGCAGGGTACTTCCAGACCATCATCTGGTATCCCACCCGCCGGTACTCATCCTTGATTCCCCAGGACAGAGAATTAAAGTGTGGGAACTGCCAAGCGAAGAGGAGACCAGCCAGTAGCCAGCCCCCGGGATGCGATAGTGTAGAAACCCATGTCGAATCCACACCCTGAACATTCCCAGCCGCCGCAGCCCATCCCATCAACGGCGGAATCCCACCGACAATCGCCCCAACCCACGTATTCACTACGGAAATGCGCTTGAGTGGGGTATACACGCCGGCGTACAGCACAATATTGATCCCGCCGAGCGCAGCGACAGTGGCGTTCACACCAACGTACAAGCTTCCGACGCCCAGCGCGCCCGTGATGACGGCAAACAAGAGCGCTTGCCGGGGGGTGAGCAGGCCGCGGACTAGTGGCCGGTTGCGCGTGCGAGACATTTGTCGGTCGTAGGCCGGCTCGAGGTACATATTGAGTGCGTTCGCGCTGGAAGAGCTGAGTGCTGTGCCGACGGTTAGGAATGTGAGCGTTAGCGCAGACAAGGTCGGGACGTCAGAGAGAAGTGGGTCTGTGGGGAAGAGGGCGTATGGCGCCATGGCTGATAGTACGATAAGTGTTGTCAGACGGGGTTTCGTCAGCGCGAGGTAGGAGTACAAAGCTCTTTTCCAGGAACTGGTCTGCTGGGAGGATGTGGTGGATAGTAGTGATGATGCGTCGGGCGGGAGCTGCGTTGTTGTGTCTGCGGTGGACCCATTGGCACTTGTTATGACGGTAGAGGGCGATAAAACCCTCCCGTGGAGTTTCCGCTGCCGCTGGCGTCGGCGGTGGGGTAATAGGCCGGATTCCGTCGTCGATTTTGTTGCCCTGTCCCACGAGTGTGCGTGCCCACCACTGTCGGCGGGGGGGGCGTCGTCGGCGTTTGTTAGTAGATAGCCGTTTGAAAAGAAGTATTGGGATTGCCATTTTGGCCGGCCCCGCGGGAGGGGCGAAGTGAGATGTAGGGAGACAGTGTCAATTGACAAGCGTTGGTGGAGTGCTGACGAGAATGGTCGGCGGGTGGTAGCCGCTAGCTTCCGTAGGCAGCGGGAGCAAATTGTTGGCGGGGGTAATGTTTGGGGGAGGAGGAGACGCATTGCGCTGCTGGCTGAGGGATTGTGATTGGTGGAGACGCAGGAGAGAGAGAAAGGGGGTACTTTCCGATACGATAGTAAGTGTCATCCGTGGTGGGGGGGGAATTGCATCAGGATCTGATTAGATAGCCTTTTTTTTTGATAAGCTCAAGGCGTGGCTCAAATTACGTCACGTGAGCATGGCATGTACCGGTATGATACGAGCAAAGACGCGACTTCCTTTGTTGAACTCGGATTGCGGGCCAATTGCTCTCTATTAAAAGGTCGCGAACTTAAATCAATCATGGAGGAGCCGATCAGCGAGAGAAGGTCTAAATATACCTATAGGCACCTTACCCAACTTTTGAAACATTCTGTTGATACGCCGTTGAGGGTTATTGCTCATATGTTCGCTTCTTCCTTATTCTCCTGCTGGTACATACGGGAGTAGTATAGCTAATGGTTGTGGAATAGCGATCTCGATGCATTCTATGTGGGTCATGCCGTCGACTGCACTGAGGGCCCTACTAAACCTGAGACCATAGGCGCAATGTGAAATGAAGAGACTCGGAACAGACGAGAACACCCCACTCGCAGTCCAGCAATGGCAGAGTGAGCGATCACCCCCGCTACTTTTACCACAACTAACCCCCCCGCCCCATAGGCCTAATCGCGGTAAACTACCCGGCGAGAGTATTCAACGTCAGCCGTCACGTACGAATGCCTCACCTAACCTACCCCTATCTACCCAAACTTATGCTTACAAATCTCATAGTCAACAGCTGTCGACGCCCTAAAGCTCTGCCCGCAGCTCAGACTCGTGCACGTAGCAACCTGGCGCGCCGGCGATGAGCACTGGGACTACCGTGAGAACCCGGACATTGTCACCTGCAAGGCATGCTTAGACCCATATCGTAACGAGTCGAAGAAAATCATATCCATCTTTCGCGCTGCATGCCCGCGGGTCGAGAAGGCTTCTATTGATGAGTCGTTCTTGGACTTGTCAGCCATGGTGCACGAGCGGTTGTTGAAGCGGTTTCCGGTGCTGGCGCGACCGCCGCCGTATAATGATCCTTCGGCGAATTTGCCATTGCCGCCGGAGGACCTGGAGATTAAGTGGGCCGGATCGCACCTTCCACAGTTGGCAGAGGACTGGGGTGGGCCACTGGATTGGGGTGATGTCGGGATGGGGGTTGCGGCGGAGATTGTGGAAGAGGTTAGAGGGGATGTGAGGAGAGAGTTGGGATACACATGCTCCGCCGGGATCGCGCAGAATAAGTTGTTAGCGAAACTGGGGAGTGGATATAAAAAGCCGGGCCAACAGGTATGAATGACGTGCTTGGTGAATGAGTGAATTCCCCTGTTGACGATTTAGACTGTTGTCAGAGTTGGGGCTGCACAGCGATTTTTGAACGCCTTCAGGTTTACCAAACGTATGGCACTGTGTCAATGCAATCTCCGCTGCCATTTATGCTGATTCGCTGAGGGCACGCAGTCAGAAACCTGGGGGGCAAATTAGGAGAGAGGATATCTGAGGAATTCGGAACCGAGGAGCTCTCCGCCCTCCTAAGCACTCCTCTACAACAACTACAACTCAAGCTAGATGCTGACACCGCTGCCTGGGTCTACAACGTAATCCGTGGGATCGACAGATCGGAAGTCAACCCCCGAACCCTCATCAAATCCATGCTCTCCGCAAAGTCATTCAGGCCATACATTGCCACTGCCGACGCGGCGTCCAAATGGCTCACCATATTTATTTCCGATATATATTCCCGAATGGAGGAAGAAGGGATCGTAGAGGGTAAACGAAAGCCAAAGACTATGACACTGAATTATCGGAGTTCGAGCGGCGCAAGTAAAGGCCGCTCAGTTCCTATACGGGAAATAACGAAACCAGCCCTAACAGCATTGGCACAAAATCTGTTGAGGAGTGTTGTGGATGATGCTAGGGCTTGGCCATGTGCCATGCTTAGTTTAGCCGTCTCGAGGTTCGAAGAACGTGAGACAGGAAGCGTGGGGATTAGGGGTTTTCTGGTCAGCGATGACGCGGCGAAGGACCAAAATACCCCCAAACCTAAACTTGGCAGTACTATAGAGCGAGGGCCAGAACGAAGGAAGATAGATGAGGACATTGGACGATTCTTCACGAAAGAGCCAGTGGCCTACGACGAGACTCCAAACCCAGAAGATCCACTTTCAGAAAACGCTACAGCGGACCCCGAAACAGAGGTTTTCGATAACCCGCTGTCATCCCCACCGCCGCCTGCAACAGCTACAGGAGATCGCCCGATGTTCCTGTGCGACCGCTGTAAAGTCTCCCTTCCCCTCGAAGACCAGGAAGAGCACCAAGACTGGCATTTTGCAAAAGAGCTCGCACAGGAGGATCGAGTAGAGGCTATGAAACGGGCTGCCCCGCCTGTGCCCCCGAGTTCTTCCAAGAAGCCCAAGAAAAGCAGTGGGAGTGGTGGCGGTAAGAAGGGTGTTGGTGGGCCTGAGAAGGGGCAGAGGAAATTGTTTTTCCGAAGGTAATTTCATGGCATATCACTCGGGGTAATGATAACGACGAGTGAGGGTTTGGCATTTGGTCGTGTAATGGCTGGGTTCATGGTGGATAGAAACAACAGCCGCATTTCCTGGGGCTTGGGTTTCTTGCGGGTAGGTGACCTCGCCGAAAGCTGGAGAAATCATCTGGGAGGGCTGTAATCAGTCTGTGCTCATTAGCCGGCCCTATATTTACCCCTGCTCCTTAACCGTTAAGTCTCCTGGCTAGGTCTCTAGCCCCGTGCCAGCCAGACTTTTCTCGGAGTCCATGCATGTATGATACTGTATAATACTGCACTAGCACAGTAGGTCCAAAATTCCAGTGCCCGAGTGACTAGTTGTAGATCATCACGAGGCATTCCCATGGGCAAGGGGTAGCTTGTTCCCCGCCCACAACACATCCCACTCGGGTAAGATGCAGGTATGACACCAGCACCATAAATACCGGTACGGGTATTAGCACCCTCTACGCCTGAATACCAGTACCGGTGCTCATAAAGGTAAAGAGTTGCATGAACTCGCATTACATTTCCCCGATGGAGCTTGGGTAAGCTCACCACCGACACTCGCACATTTAAGCTTTATGGTCTACTAGTACTCGAGTACTCGTACTCGAGTACCTCCCGTATCTGTCCTGGATTATGTAACTTGTATCAGGTGGTGAATTACGCCCCGGAGAGTCCCGGTATGGAACTGAACGAGGCTGCGGATGTTGTAGGGCAGGGGTTCGCCTTGAGTTGCTTGGTGAGCGATGCTGATTAGCTAAGATGAGTTGGGCTTAGAGCTTCTCCCCGCATTCACTACCGTACTCCACACCGCAGGCCCACCACCCTGGGCAAGGAGAATTGAGGAGTAATTGATCCCCGCCTTTCTTGCCCCACTTTGGCAGCTTCCATTCCACCACTCTCGCCATCCCCAGAAACTATACACCACAAACAAACAAGTACCCAAAATGTCTTCACAACAAGTCTTCCCTCTCCTCTCCCTCCCAAACGAACTCATCGTTACGGTCGCCCAACAACTCACGGAGATCACGGACCTGCACTCCTTCCTGCTGACAAACAGGCGACTATCCGTGCTCCTGCCGACAACCCTGCAAACGCACGCCGCAAATTCCACACTGTCGCTGGCGGCTCTCTACTGGGCAATCTCCACGGGCAACAAGCCCATGACCGCCCTCCTGCTACAAAAGTCCACTCAAATCCTCACAGTCCGCACACCGTCACACACACTCCTGCACAGAACCCCACACCCCTGCCCCGCAAAAGCCCTCTCCCTCATCCTCGCGCACGGGGGGGCGATACAAGTCGAGGAGGAAGCAACGGGCCGCACACCCCAGCACTTCGCCTGCAAGCACTCGCGGCCCAACCTGCTCTCTCGCATATTGGCCTTCGGCGCAGCGGTGGAGGCGACCGACCGTGAGGGCTGGACACCATTGCACGTTTCGGTCATATCGCGGCGCGAGGATCAGGCGTGTACGCGGATACTGCTCGCGCGCGGCGCCGACCTATCTGCGCAGGAGCACACCCGGCTGCAGCGCACGCCGCTGCACTTTGCAATGAAGAGCGTGCGCGTGGAGGAGCTGCGGGGGTTTCTGGACCAAGTGGCTGCCGGGAGGGGGGGGCTTGACGTTGACGTTGCTGATGGGAATGGCCAGACGCCATTGCATTGGGCTGCCGGGATGGGGAGGGCCGGGGCCGTGGAGGTTTTACTAAAGAGGGGCGCGAACGTTGGGGCTAGGGATGGGAGGGGCATGACGGCGTTGCACGTTGTCGCTAGGGGCCCGTACGTTTCGAGGCTGAAGGGGAGGTTTGAAGCTGTTGCTTGGCTGCTCATTCGCCGTGGCGCGGATGGGACGATCAGGGATAGGAGTGGGAGCCGGGTTGTGGACATTCTGGAGGGGAAGAGGAGGCAGGCGGCGGGTCTCGAGTGAGGGAGTGTGATTCAATTCCCCCCTCTTTTCGGGCGCGGGTGGGAGATATTGTTGGTTATCTGTTTCTTGCCGACCAAGTACTCGTACACTCTTGCCCAGTACTCTATTTTGACTATACGTTGGTCGTTTGTGTTAACAGAAAACACCCGCGAGGTGCGTTGACATCATTCAATTAGTACCCTTCAAACCCCCAAGAACCCGTAAACTGATGCCTGACGCCTGAATGTGATCATAAGTGCGTTGAGCATATCAGTTGAGTAGAGCGTGCATCAACCTAGTCCACCAGGCACAAATATGGCCCCACTCCCAACCCGCAAACCCAGAACCGCCCTCCTGACCGGAGCATCGTACAGAAAGTCCCTCGACTCCAATCCAATCTTTCCCTCCCCTTCACCCACGCCTCCATCCACAGCTCACCTCCCAATATCCAACCCACACAAAAACCAACATCCGAATCCCAGCCTAGTACCCCAACATCCACCATCCCATCCCCAGAAGTAAAAAAAAGTGCCCAGCGAGTGTGTCCCAAACACAGCGTACCAGAGTAAAGGGTTTACATGGGCCCTAAGCGGGAGAGAAAAAGCCGAAATTACCCCAGACGGTAAACAAGATTTCATAAGATATTATTTAAGATGTCGATCTGGGAGGGGGTTCTCACTGGGGTGAATTTTTCCCTTTTTGTTTCCAAGACTTACTCTTGCATTGGTATTCATCTAGTCCTTGGGGGTGGCTTTGGGGCGATTAGCCTTACAGTGTCATATAGCAGCACCGTTCCATGTCATACCCCCATCCAGTGTATCATACTGTGCTATACTAGCCCCCACTCTGGGTCTGTTGGCCTCTCTAGTTCCTTGGTTGGAGATGGGATAGCTAGTCTAGTGGATACACGATCAAAAATACCGAGAATGAAGAAAAATCCTGGTTTCCCAAGAGAAGAGAAGGAAAGAAAGAAAACAGAGATCACCGGGTGGGATTTATATCGTTATGAGATAAATAGAAGGGATCAGAGCAGGAAAGATGGTGCACGAAAATAATGATCATAATAGCACTTTAATCCATAGCTAGCACGATGCTCATAGAAGGCTTATGTCCGTCAGCCGTATCCCAAAAAGTAGACCGAAGGACATAAGTAGAATGCCTCTAGGGTAGTTTACGTTACTTGACTACTGTAGCTGACTTCCAGTTCGACATCTTTAACACTCAAGTATTCGCTATGGGGCAGGGAATGATGAGGGCCAGATATTGGGCAGCTACAATGGCAGGCTGGGGGGCGAGGAGTGGGCGTGAGGAGGGGACGTGGCCTTGGGAAACCAAAAGTGATTTGCTAATAACGGTCTGGGGTAATCGGAGTACCACTGTACCGGGGGGGTACATATATACGTACCAAGCTGCGGGCGCCCACAAGAAAAGAGCCCTAAAGACTCGTGTATGACATCACTAACGCGAACCACAGAGAACTGTCAATAAGCAAACACTGATGAAAACGACAGGAACTAACCACTCCCACACGGGTGAGTGAGGAGGGTCACAAGGAGTATCAGGAGCAAAACTTGTCTCAAAGAAACAAATTCAACGGTATTGTTACTCACCCCCTCACCGACACTAACCCCCTCCCAAGCGGTAGTTGGGGCAGCAATAAGTTACCAGTAATGAGAAATGGTGATCCTCTCCCAACTTAAGGCCTAGAGGGACCCAGAGGGGCTCAGCATCTCTCATGGTCATCTCCAAGGACCCCAGCACACCCGCACACTATGCCGCTCCAGAAAACAAACCCCTCCTTTACCCCAGCCAGCCTCCTTTTTCTTTTTTAGGGGATTACGTCCTGCACCCCACTACATCGCAGCGAGTGTCAAAAATCAATTTTCCAAGGACCTTAGTACGAGTGATTTCCCGTGATAACCGACCCCCAGTATCATACTGACAGAAGTGGCTGGGTTCTAGTCTGTGCCTGCTAACACCACGCACAGTACAGTATACATTTCTACTTTTATTTTCACTCCTACCTTTATATCCATCTTCGTCCCTATCTTTATCCCACAAAATTGGAGTAATGTAGTGTGAACGAGGTCCGAAAGGCTGCTATTAGAAAGGAATTGTTTCCCAATCATTATCTGCAAAGGCCAAAGCTAGCGCACCCTTCCGAATAATAGAGACTTTCGGACAATTTGGCTAGAGTTTGAGTGTTGTTCCCACAGATACCGCGATATTGAACGGATCCTATAACTTTTACTAGTAGTACATACTGTAATATTCTTATCTGATACCCCTGCATCCCCACCTCCTAGTTTGCTCGGCTGCCCCCCTGGCCCCGATCCGAAATTTGAGGAAAGATATGGCGATACCTTTCAGTGGGGTCTACTTTGCCCTACAATCTCGTTAAGGAAAACCAAGCCCTTCAATTTCCCAGCTCCCCATAGGGCGGGGTTTGTTGTTTCTCCTGCTCAATGTTGCGGATCCCCCAACAGCAACAAACACATCGCCAGGGCGGAATTGAACCCATGGGTGCTGCTAGCCGCCCAGGAGTTAAACGGCTCTCGACAAGCCAATCACTGTGCCAACCAGGAACTTCACTTAATACTACGATTAGGACAAATGCTCTCCTGTTGCCAGGTGGATTTGAGTCCTTGGCTCAATGTTAACAGCAGTGCAGGCTATCATTCCTTATGTTATAGGAACAGATACGTTCTCAAAGGAAGATAAATTAATAGACGTGTATCGCTAATTGATAACCACCAGATACCTTAATATCTAAGGACATAATCGCCGAGCAGATGTCAATCATGAAAACAGGTAGGTTTGGCTGGGAGCAAGAGAGGATCTGTGCAACACCGTATATTGATAAGCGATAACATGGGAGCACTACAATACCTCTGACTTACGGTAACTTCTTTAAGGGCATTGTTCCCTCCTTTTAAAGTTGGGCACAACCAGTTAGCAACCCCGAGTGTGCTATAGTCTCACCTGCGACATAAGCGATCACTCGATTTGCACACTTGCCTACCCAACCCTTTATGAAGTATCCCGAAGAATCCGAGAACTGAAAAGGGGGAAACACCTGCGCAAAGCCGCAGTAATCATCTATTAACCACTAATCCCCCAGTAGACCCACCGCTACTATCTAATACGAATTCAAGGAAGAAAAAAACCAAGGCAGAGGGAAAATTCCTCAATCAGCCGAGTCTCCCTCTAGCACACAACGGTAACAATATAAGAGAGCATAGTCTACTTGAGCCACCCCTTGACCATTCCCAACCAACCCATCCTCAGCCCAAGTCTATTAACCCCCCACAAACCGCCCATAACGCCCCCGGCCAGCAGGGCAGTAGCAGCAGCATTTAGCCACGTTCTCTGCCGCCTCGCCCTACTGACCACCTCCGTGTACCTGATATTCGAGAAACTAACCATGCTGTACATCGTTCTGATACCCAGCCAAGGCACATATGCGTACAACGCCTCCTCGATAGCTTTTCTAAGAATGTAGGCTTTCGAAGTGACGGCTGCACGCATCTCGATGTGGTTTTGCATCGCAAGCTCGTTGATCGTGTGCCCATCTGGTACCCTATAGGAGGAGTACGAGGCTAAGGCGTCGGTCATGGAGTCCAGGTGTGCATTTACGTGCTCAAAAAGTACGCTTACATCTTCGAGGCCTGCGTTCATGCCTTGGCCGTAGAAGGGGACCATTGCATGGGCTGCGTCGCCGATTATTACGCAGCGGTCTTTGTAGTGATATGGTTTACACTGTGTGGGTTAGCTTGGGCTACAGTATGCGAGAGGAAAGGGGGTCTTGCCTTAATACTGATCAACGGCAGCTTTTGATGGTTTAGGTATTGCTCCACTAAGTCATCCTCTCCCACCAGATCGATCACCTCCTCAAAGTTCTCCCTAAAGAAAGCGAGCAGATTCTCCCTACTTTCTCCGATGGCGTCAAACCTCCATTGTTCCATGAACAATGTACAAGTAAACGTTTTGTCCTGAACAATTAACTTCCATCATCGCCTGAGATTGGAGGGGGTGGGCACACAATGCTAGGAATGGCAATAAACATAAAGTCCTTCTTTGGCCAAATATGCAAGTGATTGGCATCAATCTTGAAGTCTCCAGTTTCCTTATCCGGCGGAATCTCGTATTCCTGCCATAGCGTCTCGATATAGGTCTGCTCATAATACATACTGCCCCAATAAGCGTCAACCGACCACCATAATCGAACCCAAACCTACCGGACACTCTTCTGCAACAACCTTCGAGTAGCGGAATGAGCACCATCCGCTCCAATGATCAAATCCGCCTGGACCGTAACTCTCTCCCCAGCCCCACTACCCGCAAGTCAGCCATCCAATTCCAAGTTATAAGCAGCAGCAAGAGTTGAAACAAACATCTTCTCAAATTCGGCTGTACCGGCATCGAGGCTAAGCCCCCTCAAGCCGTGGTGGAAAAATAGCTTAACACCTTTCAACGCCAAAGCGTCCAGCAGCTGGACATTAAGTCTCGCCCGGTCTGCAGAACGAATAAACTACAAACACTCACTCCCATTAGCTCCTACCATGCAGCCCCCTCTCGCTGAAAACGGCAGACAAGACAAACCCTTCCATGAACATCATACTTCTGACTCTCCCCCTTCTCACCAGGCACCCCGGTATGTATCATGCGGCCGTACATGGGGATTGTCTCGGATAACACCTCGTCGAGGAGTTTCCCCCCGTCGCCCAAATTCCGAAGGCCATTGATTCCACGCTCGGACAGTGCGAGATTGATGCTCTTGCTAAAGTTCAAGGAGAGGTTTTCCGGGAGACGGAGGTCTGCTCAATCCATCGGTCCATCCATCCATCAGTCAGGGAACCCAAATAATGAGGAATTTAGGAATGGGGAGGGGAAGAACAAACCTCCCCGAAGCTCATAAACCTCCACTTCCCACCCGGCATGCGAAAAGTACAGTGCAGCAAGAGCTCCGACTGGCCCGGCTCCCACCACAATTACTTTCTTCTTTGCAGGAGAGTCCATCTTGTTTTATTTTAGTTTGTCTTGACAAGCGTTAGTTTGTTGTGGGGGAAGAATACAGGAAGGAAGGAAGGAAGGAAGGAAGAAATCCCGGAAGATGACGACGCGGAATACTCCGTGGACTAACCTTAAAACCCGAGAAAGTGCAATTGTGTCCCAAGCTACCGTAGGTATCGTAGCCTCGGTACCAGTATTTGTGCCATCATAGAAAACCTGAAAGAGAGAGTAGAAGACATCAGTTAGGGGCTCCCCTGTTTAAGCACCCCCTACGAGTAATAACAGTATTATCATACCTTCAACCTCCAATCTGTATAGCCCGCTGCAAATCCGTAATGCTTCTCTCGTTGTTTGCTTCTTTCCTCCATCCCTACAGTTCCATATTATGATACAACCATCAGTTCCCCACGCACCGCATAATACCAGTGATAACCAATCACCGAATTGAACTAGTGGAGCATCGGTTTGAGAGGGGCTCCTGCATTTTCTCCTTCTATATATCCCCTGCCTATCTATATCTCGAAATAGAACGGTAGGAGTATAGGTAAATTGGTTTTTTCCGTCCCCGTGCTGTAGACTACAAGTGCAAGTACTCGCCTCTGCCTACGGTACCTACAGTAACTCACTTCTAGACCCCACGACTACCGCCCTCTGCCAGTATGCACCCAGGCACATCATTCGCAAAGCACCACCATTTATCTAGCGGAAGAAAATATTCTCTGCAGTATGACAATAATATTATCATAGGAAAAAAAAGCTGTCAAGAAAAATTGGACCGCCTGATAGGGATTTTCACCTCAACCTCTTGCAGGTTCGGGCTTGGGGAGGAGACAATAAATTTAATGCCTAGCTGCACATTGGAAACGGCAATCCATTGGGGATTCTCACCGGTGAGCACGGAAATATTCGAAAGCATATCAACGTTAGAGTTCATGTCGTGAGCTGCTGCTAACATCCGTCTTCTCAGAATCTGCTAGATCGTTCACTCCCCACTAACTTTAGTCTTGCACTATTTAGACACTATTCCTCTTCAGTAGAAAACAGCTGCCAACATACGACAAATGGGGAAGGCAATCCTTGAATGAGAAGCACTAGCATAAGAAATACTTACTCTTATTACCTAACAACCTATGAAAATTCATGATACTTATGCACATCCCTCGCCAGCACCCCTGGTATTCTCTATCCCCTTCCACCGCCATCTAGCCTCTTTTTTTCTCAGCCCCTCCTAACTTAAGCAGCTCCCCGTACTAGCACTCTATCAGTTAGATGGAGAAAGCCTCCAGGAATCGCCAGTCATAGACCTAAAACTGCCATTTCGAGTAATTGATGGCACCCCAAATGAGTTGGTTTTCACATGAGTGAATTAATACACAGGTCGAATACCTACACCCTTTCCCTTATGATGCCCTGCAGCTTCTCCCGAAATCCCTTGGGCCATCAGCATTAAATTTTGACGAATTCCTTCAAGTTGCTTGCCAATTAAGCAACCCCTGCCAAACCCACTTTCCTAGGTAAATAAACATCGTTCGCCAGATCAGTTACCATGAAGGCTTCAGGTTTGAGCCTGCTGGTTCTGAACCACCTATGAGTGCCACTGGCCTGCAGTAATAACTACTGTCACCTTGGCTGGTGTAACGATGGAAAATTTTATGCCATTCTAAGACATAGAATGACTAACGGGGCCCTCAGTATTTTTCAGTGATAATGTGCGTAGGTATTATCACATAGCTAATATTTGCTATGTTCTGAGGTTCGCACAGCTGCGAATTTGTGATAACCAACAAATGTTAGTTACGTGATAATGCCTACGCACATTATCACTGAAAAATACTGAGGGCCCCGTTAGTCATTCTATGTCTTAGAATGGCATAACGTTTTCCATCGTTACACCAGCCAAGGAGATAATAATTAGAGGCAAATAAGACTATCTACGGAGAGATTGGAATTTTAAAGTCTCACCCTCTCCCCACACCATCGACTCTCCCGGTACCTTACCCTACCGGGCATATTTAGTGATAGTCTTGACACCTACTATAATTTCCCCCAGGCTTTCTTCACCCTACTGTACCTCTCTTCTGGAGCTAGTTTTCCTCAAATCCCTACACCCCCCAACAGAAAACTCCTACTCTATCCCTCTGCACACAAACGAAATCATACCGACAGCTCCCGGGCCGAACCACTTGTGCTGTGCCTGGCAATTTATAAAAGTATCTGGGAACCAGGGCACGGATTGATACCTTTTTTGGCGCCGAGGCGTCCGGATACTTTAGAAATGATCTAGCACCCGGGTAGTCGGTGACCAGCCAGCCAGAGTGATAGAAAGGCCAATAACGTCACAAGTGCCATGGGATTGATTTCCGGTGATGCCCAATAGCGCCAGTGACATCTGAGGTAGGTCCCGGCCTGGGCTGCGAGCTGAGCAGAAGCTTTTGTTGGCCCTCAAAAACGTGAATGCAGCCAAACTTTTCCGTTCTGCAGGGCAAAAACACATTCTATAGTAAATCTGGGAGGGCCATGTTATATATATGCTCAATAAGGCAGATCAATGGTTCTACAAAGAGAGTCAGAGATCCACAAGAAGCGAGTAGAAAATGCCAGCAAAGACCGACACTCCACAGAGGGGAACTGGAGAGGGAAGAAATGGTGGAACAAATATAAAAACACCAAGGTGTGGTGGGAAATGGTGGGAATGTGATTCATGGGTTTTGAAAGCTTTGAAGTATGATAGTATTGGTATTTTGCTAAACACATTTCTTATCGCACGAAACAAACCTCTAAGCACTCTAAGGGAGCACCACCTACCTTATCGGCTTGGCGTCACCCGAAGCTAAGGGAACCTTGATACGGCCACCAGTACCTGCTCTCAGAGAGGACTTGAGAGGAAAAAAAAGAGGGCTCCTCATGCGTGAAAAAGCAGAGAGCTTTCACAGTGACTGTGGCAGGGTTCGAACCTGCGGCCTTCTGCGATTTTCACCGTTGTAAAGCAGACGCGCTTCCACTACGCCACACAGTCATTGTTAATTGCCTTCACCCAAGGCAATATGATCCTTTTTGAGAGATCATCACCACCAAATAGGATGTAGGTAAAACCCGAATGTATACAACGATTAACCCACAATCCAACTATTTATCACCTTTCAAATAACCCCTCGCTCCATCCGCTCACGCCAAAACACAAAAATGCAAAAGCCAATCCCCCAAACTCCCCTAGGAGTTTTTCCTTTTGCAAGAAGGTCCAATTGGGGGTCTTGAATGATGCCTACCGAAGTAGTTATGATTTCGTTAACCTGTTATCGTGCATCTATATTGGGCTACCCGAGGTTTCTCCCGCCACGCAGGCCGTTTTCCAGGTCATACTCTAAGATGTTGACATGGATTTTCCTGTACGGTATCGCACAAATAAATCTAAGGACTTGACAAAAAAATAGCCCCCAAATTCCTTTCATCGCTTAGCACTCGCCCTGTTTCTCCACCCATCACCCATACTTCGTCGGACACCCAAAGTCCTTCTCTTCGGGGCCACAGCGGCTACCGCGGTCATCGCTATAGTATTAGAATTTGTTACTGTAGCCGTATCCCTTGAGCCTGCCGCATTATGTATTATTGCAGTTGACGTTTTAGTGGCGGTAGTTCCCTCAACCACAATGCGTCTCTCCGCTCTGGCTGGCTCTATACGCCTAGAAGGTGGAATGGAAAACACCGGTGGTGGTGGTGAGGAGGGGATTTCTTCTTTCTTTCGCCTTCTCTTGGACGGCGTACGCGCAGGCGACGAGCTCAGTAACATCACGCCGCTATGATGGTCAGGCCGGACGGGAAATTTAGGCTGAGGTAGGGCTTCAATTTGTTCCTTAAGATTCTTGTCCCTAACAGATTTGTCCCTTATGACTTCCGTCGCAGTAGGTGCTTTAGGCGGAATAACTTTTGTTACTGGTTCTGGCGCCATTTGTCCGAAATATCTGAGCAAACTCCCCTGATCCGCCGGTCTTTTATTCGATCCTGATGCGGCAGCCGGAGCTCCCTTGATCAAGCTACCGCCTCTGTTTGGTGGTTCAGCCATCACGGGACCCCGCCTTTGTTTCTCTTTCGCAACCTGAGCTCTCTCCGCCTCCTGATCTAATCGAGTTTCCTTGAGCTCTTGCATGTGGCTACCCGCACTTCTAAATCCCACCACTGTCCCAGGAGGTGGTTTCTCCATCCTCCCTGCAGGCCTCTCTCGAGAAATAATCGGTCTGAACCCTTCTCCTAAAGACCCATTTGCTTTAGAAGCCTGTTCATTTTGTAACCTTCTCCTCTTCAATCGCGACCCATCTTCATCAAGACCCTCACCCTCGCTGTCAGACTCCGAGGGATCCTTCTCAGGAAATTGGTCATCCAATGTGGATGCAATCCCACTCTCGTCAACAGCTGTTTGGATCTGAACTTCTGAAGGACACTCTCGGCCAACAATTCTGCTAATAGATTGGACAGAAGAAAACCCGAGTGCAGGTCCACGGGTGTGAAGAAGAGGATGTAAAGAGCGATGTGTGAGGAATTGCGAGAGTTTAGTCTTCTCTAGTTTAACAATGTTAGCCCGTGTTATGCTGGTTCACCGACGAAGCGACAATACCTTTTTGAGAGTTCTTCACAGGACATGACATATATAAGAGTGCCTGTGCCCTAGTCATAGCAACATAGAGTAATCTCCTCTCTTCGTCTGTATCTTCTGCCCTCGAATGCGGAATGCTGCCCTGGTAGACTGCTGGGATAAAAACTATTGGCCATTCCAACCCTACACATTTGTCAATCAAGATTCCAACAGAGCATCTGGTGGATCCTAGTTACCTTTAGAAGCATGAATTGTACTGACTGTAACCTGTCCTTGCTTAACTGGCTCATCATCGTCTTTGACCTCGTTCGCCAGCGCCGTATTAGACAAGAACCGGTCCAACACCAACTGCAACCTACTCTGCTCAATTTGACTTTGCGGCAACCCATCAATATCCGGAAGCATATCCTCATCGTCATCCAACCTTTCCACCTCCTGTGCTTGTGAAAGGAGCTCGCTAACGTTAGACCACCTCGCATCGAAATCTTCGGGATAGCTCCTTCTAAGGTAGTCCTCATAGCCTATTTTCCTCATTAAGAATTCCACAACATCCACTAGACCCTTCCCTTGGTCATCCTCCTCAAGCTGCTTCTGAGTGGATAGGATAATTCCCACAAAGTCACTCAGACCCTTCTCGGCAGCTTTGGCGATCTTGACACCCTTCCAGATGCCACCGAGCCCCGCTCTAACAATTTCCCACATGCTCTTAGCTCGTTTGTCCGCCTCATCAAGCAGTGCTTTAACTGTCGTATCCCCAACCTTCCTCGTGGGAGTATTAACAACCCTAGCCAGTGCATCATTATTGCTTGGATTCTGTATTATTCTTAGATAGTCCAGAAGAGTCTTAATCTCCACACGATCGTAGAACCTCAGCCCCCCTACCATCTTGTATGCCACCCCAGCCTTCACAAAGCTTGTCTCGATATTCCTTGTCAAATTCGCGGATCGCACGAGGACGGCTATATCACCAAGCTCCACCATACCCCCTGTCATAGCTCTAACCCTCCGGATCTCCGAGACTATCCAACTTGCTTCCAAAAAAGCGCTCGGAACCCTTCTCAAAATCGGCCTAGTCCCCACCGCATGTGTAGGAGTAAGGGGCTTCTTCGGGCGATTGGGATCCTGCTCAATCACTTCCAATGCAGCCAGCAAAATACTGGCAGAACTCCTATAATTCTGCTCAAGGTGAATTACAAGTGTCTGTGGGTAAGCCCTAACCATTCTCGACAGGTTACGGATTTCTGCAGCCCGGAACCCATATATGCTCTGGTCTGGATCTCCAACAATCGTAATCCGTTCACGCTTCCAGGCAAGTAGCTTCATCAATTCAAACTGGACCAGATTCGTATCCTGAAACTCGTCGATAAGAACCGCTTCCACGTTACTAACGCATTCCGGATTATGCTTAAGAAGCTCAAGACACCGAAGTAATAGGTCGTCATAATCGAGTAAGTTTGACGCCTCCAACGCCGCCTCGTAGTCCTCGAAAACCTGAACGAAATCCTCGGTAGAAATATCCTTAACTCTAGCCTGTGTGGATTGTGTTGCTGTGGTTGAAGGAGGCGGTAGGACACTCGCCGCCGGGGAGCTATTCCGAGCTTTGAAATGGGATATCCGAGATCTAACCTGGCTTGGATCTAGCGGTGATTTCCTCCGTTTGATTATCCTCTATATGATCCAAACATTAGTACTTGCATTTTCCATGCCCTCCCGAGAAACCATAGCCCACCTTGACAATTCCCAAACTATCACCAGAGTCCGCAATTCCCCACCCCGTCTTGACGTCTACTAGGTGCCCATACTTTACCAAGTACCTCCTAGCTATACTATGGAAAGTACCCAGCACCAGTCGACCTTCCACCCCGTTTCCAACCAGCTTGGATATCCGCTCCTTCATATCCCGGGCAGCTTTAACAGTGAAAGTAGCCACAATCACATTCCGGGGGTCTAACGACTGCGGAGGACATAGCAGCCATGCGACGCGAGACGTTAGTGTTCTGGTTTTACCAGAACCAGCTATTCCTTGGTCAGTCTAGAGTGGCTAAGAAGGAAGAGAAAAAGGTATTATACGTGGGGCAAGTATCTGCACCACAGAAGACAGGTTCGTCACAGCTAGTCGTTGGGCATTATTCAGTCCGACAAGTATCGGCTCAAGATCTATCTGTGATGCCCTAAAGGACATGGTATCAAGTTATCCGAACAAATAAATCGAAGGGCGGTCAGAGCGAAAGGAAAAGGAAAAAGGAAATTGTCAAGGTTTGCTCAGGTTCAGAACGGCAGCCAGCTCTGGAGGGTCCGGCGTGGACGCGTTCTGCTTGGCAAAAAAGAAGATCACGTGAGTGGCATGTCAATCTTCAATCAAAAACTCCCGATTCTAACCCTCGATATTCAAAAAAAACCCCCCATTTTATCGACATGTAAGAAACGACAAAAAACTGCCAACAGCAGCAAGGGATACTATGGGCCAGCAATAATAGAAAAACACTCAAGCCAAAAGGAAAAGAAAGAAAGCCTTCAACGCCCCGAACAACCTGTGACTACCGCCCACCCAGTTGTTGATATAATGCATCCGGTCTAACCAACCCCCCAGGCACAGGCAGTACACAACCAAGCCAAGCTTCCCCACTTTCATAGTACTATGAAATATTCCGACAACCCAAACACCAAGAGACACCCGAGTCCTAACTCTTCATAGCACAGTCCAAGCAGATTCTCGCACCATCACCAAGAGAGATGGAACAACCGCTCTCACAAACCCTCTTAGAACATGCCTCGCACCTCCCTTCCTCACTCATGCCTGGAAATCCACTCAACTCCATAGGCCGGTCACAATCTTCGCACAAGGCCATTCCTTCGGGAGCCTGCGATGACGCGGCCACCGACGTACAAGGCATTAACTTGGAAAATGCCGCACCATTACTCGATATTGGCTTCGTATGTGCCATCACAGCAAACGGATTAGTCCGTTGAGGAGTGAGGACGCGTTGGCCTCTGCTCACGGGCGCTGGAGAATTGATGTTGTGGCCTGACGATTGAGTATGTGTGATCTTGAAGAGGCTTAATGTAGTAGGCGTAGGAGACGGTTGCGAGCTCTGAGCGGAAAATAGCTTTTGGAGGGTGTACTCTGTTATCGTCGTATCAGCTTAGTTATTTATGCAAGCGGATGATACACACCACAGCAGGTGTGACGACGCTGGGGAATGCTCTAATGCTAGTGCCGGCGGAAGCCCAATTGTAGAAACTCACGGTATACTTCCTCCTCACGAGGCTTTCCATTCCTCCACCTCTTCATCGTCCTGCCAGGTTGTAGCTCCATTATTCCCCGCGAGTGGGGGCAGCCAGAGTCATCGGATGAAAACGATTCATCCGCAGGCCGTTTACGTTTCGAGGTCGCTGGGGCGAACGAAGGTGTGTAGAAGGAAGATGCCATCATCATGCAATCCTGTTAGAGGCTCTGTTAAACAGTAATGACAGTTATTTCAACCTTGGATACGATGTTTGAACCGAGTCAGGCTGGCAAGGAGTGAAGGAGGGGCGGTTCGTAATCTCAACGCGTTTGTGCGAGAGCAAACGACAGAGAACGCGTAAAAAGACCCCAAACTGAGCACCGGACCAACCGCAATCAGCGCGTTGTCAGTCGCAAAATCCTTCCTACCCCTACCGTAATCAGTCCTCCAACTTCCCTTTTAATCTTCCTTGGCAGTCACCATTATTATTTCAATCCCTGCAAGGCGCCAAATAGAGCTCGCATGCCGCCAATTTAAGCTTCGATTACCCGAGTGCAATGAGACCTTTGCTTTCCCCAAACCAATGAATGCGAAAGACAGAAGACGGTTACCCGGCCAAGGCTCCCCCAAACGTCTAGAGGGTCCACCGAAAATACGCCTATGGCGGAGCCGTCTGCTATTGATATCATCGGCGGCAACAAGATCCTGGAACAGTGCATCATATCAGATAAACTTGCCCTTTTTTTCCTTTTTCCTTTCTTTCCCCCAGCCCGTGTCATACCAAAAGCCACATCGCCACACTGAAACAGAGCTCTCCCATGTTCACAATTCCCCCGCTGATGTCTACGAGTACTCGTAGGCAAGTTTTATGCAAGTTTCCACCCCAATTCTCATGTTTTGAGACTTTTTCGCTTGGCTGCGCGGCGTGCTATGTCATCATTGGTCCATCTGCTTCTGCGACACCTCGGTATCTCCTGAGGTCAGCGATCGAGTGAGGGTGTGTGCCGCACGTTTCTTAGGCCCAGCTGAGACTATTATGTTGCACCTTATTGAACTTCGCGGGCTGAACGTCGCCATCATGCGCCGGTACGGTAACCATCTATTCCCGTTTTCAGGCGAGAAATCGTCGCCCTCTTCACAACCGCCTTTTCCTCTCGGACTTATTCCGGGACGGGACAGAGCCCGGAGTATAAAAAAAACTGATACAGAGTCATGTTCGATCACTCGATATATGATTTTCTCTCCGGAGAGAATATTCCTCCGTGGAAAGCTTCCACATCATGGAGGTTACGGGGTGGCTGTCTGCGAACCTCCCTAGGTTTTTGCCCAAGTTACGCCGGGGAGCCCTTGAAGGTACCGGTGTGATTACCAGCCCACTATCCCTACCGCCTGGTGGCGCCCGTGGAAATATCCTCTTATCTGGTCAAGACCAGCTGCTTGTGCTGGAGGGGTGGGGGCATAGGCTCAGACAACTTCTCGCCTCTGGCATGGTTAGAATAGCACAACCCGATCCATTGGTTGAGACAATGAGATTAGGTCGTACGAGTACAATGGAGTTATTCACAAACATCCTGCGAGATCTCAGTAAAAAGAAAGAAAATATATAGTAATATGCATAAAGATATAGAGGTATCATCGTCTTGTGACAGCAGTACGTATGCTTTCTCATTCCTAATCATGCCACAATCAATAGTGCCCCGAATAGGAATTTTTCTCAGTACGCTGGTATCTAGATGTTATCAGCCCGCTTTTGTTTACTGGATACGGGATACGAGACTGGGCTAATACCAGAAACTAGCCTCGATGGGGCCTTGCGTGCACCTCTGACCTTTAGCTAACTTCGCTGCCTTGGATCTCCAACTAGTAGAGTATCGTGACTCTAACACATGCGTGACGTGGCATCTGTACTTGTAGAAGAAGGAGAAGAAAGTAAAATAAAAAATGTAAGCCCCACAGTATCAGATCGCACGGACGCACATTCACCCATCTTACAAATCATAATAAGTGGTGCGTAGCCCCGACCCCACAGCCAGCAAAACTCCCTTTGCAGTCCTCGATGAACGAGTGATACGCCATGACGGCCGCATTTCCAACCGACACCACTGTGATTCGCCACATCATTGTGCTCGAGTACCGGTATTGGTTTGCGCGAGCAAGTGCCCTTCCATGAAATTGGCCTTTCCCTCCTCGATCCATTTAGCATGGCAGGTACGTAATAGAGCTGCCCAGCTCCTTTTTGCCTAGCTTCCCACCCCACTTCCATTCCTCTCCGATTCAAGCAGTGGAGTTGGGGAAGAATCACATGGGGAGGATCGGCGGAATTGACAGCTTTTCTTGGCACGGGTAGGATTCTAAGCACTCCGAATTGATTACTTCCCACCCCTAGCGCCCCGCCTGCCAAGCTAATATTGGTATCAGGTGTGTTTTGGGGTTTTTCTTGATTCTCGTGGAGTATCGGTGCCGATACTATCACTCTGTATGGTATGGTGGCGGGGATTACGGGATGGTATTGTGGAGGCTTGGGATTTTATTTAGCTGCGGTACGTACTTTTCAGATTCTTACACTACGATAGGTTGGTTATTACAGCTTGCATCATAGCGCAATCCAGCTCACGTGTTCGGGCACTCCGACAGAGTGAGTGAAGGGAAGAAGACAACAGACTAAGTGGAAGGCCTAGGGAAGTTCCTCTATTGCACGAGTACTCGGGGGGTCAGTAGGAATCGGAAGATTATCTCTGCCGGTCCCATACAAATATCTACGGGGACAAGGGTTATGTTTCCGATTTTTAATGACTCCCCCGAGTATTAATGGTGAGTCGGTCTCGTGAGGCCTTTTGGTAAATTCCCATCTGTGTCAGTGATCAGTGCCAAGGATTTACCAGTAATCTCAGAGTCCGTCGGGGATGGTTGTATACGGCGGTCCGTATCACGCAGCACCAGTGGCCCAACTCTGCCTAAATTAACGTCAGGCGGGGCCCATAATACAAGTGTACTTGGAGCTGTGGACTGCACATTTTTTTGGCAGCTAGATTTTGAAGTCGGCGATCTTTCGGCGATGATCATTTGAAATATGATTTTCGCTGCTGTGGTATTGCTGCTGGTACTGTACTACGGCACTGGTATGATACTGTATTATGATTGATTGCGTGGCTTGTATGTTACCCGTCAAGACCGAAAGAGTGATTGCCACGGATGTACGCCGTTTGAGTATGTACTCGTACTGTACGATACCGGTCCTGGTAAGTGTACTACGACTAGGGTTTTGGAGCACGGGAGCGGTCGAAGCTGCCCTGGCTAGACGTGCTCCTGATACAGTACCGGTATTTGGTACGAGCTTCAGTTACGCACTCTGCAACCAAGTACCCTGAAATGCTCATAGGGGTAGACGATGCCGCGAGACTACAGGCGGTTATGTTAAAATTAAGACAAGACCTTTCAAACATCAACACCGAGAATCGCTTTGCGCCGTCAACGTCGGCCTACTATCTGTGTACAGGAGAAACTTTACGAACACGTAGTGTCACTTCCTTCTTCTCTTAGCATGGTACTATTATCACAGCGGTCGTCAAAGTCCTCCGGTATTGACTAGGCTCCTCAATATTGATGCAGTGCCGTATTCCTCCAATATTCGTACCATGCTCTGGATTAATTGTGGCAATTATTATATCCGAGATCGGTTACAGTAGAATACGGCAGTTCGTGGTGGTTAAGCGGCATGAACGCGGAAACGGAATTGGGCTACCGGAATTCGGATAGTTAAGTTAGGGTTCCGGCTTAGGTGCGGCCATACGGTATGTTGGACGGGTGATTGCGGATACGAGTACGGTAGAGGTACGGCACGATACGGGGGCGGACAACGGTAGTGGTACAAATAGTGCCGGCAGTCAAGACTCTTTCACGAGTCAAAGGATACTCGTACTCGAGTACATGCTGCCTACAGTGGGTTTTCTGTTTTCTCTGAGTTAGTACTTTGGTTGGTGAGGTGAGTGACCTTCATCGTCATTCAGTGACGAATTTCGCCTTTGTCGTCGGAGTATTTGAGAAAGGCGACAGATTGACTTGTCGGGCTTGAGGCCGATGAACGGGTCTTTTTTTTTTTGAACTTACGTGGTGGTGGTGGAGGACGGGGAGGTTTTTAGGCGAACAAGTTGTTGATATCAGTGATACTGGAATCCAGAATTTCTATGTGCTGCCCACACAATCAGGGCGCCTGCTCCAGCACCGGCATGGAGGGGAGGACGCGTGGATGAGGCCGAAAGCGGAGATAAGTTTGTGCGTCATGGATGATTTGATTGGATGTTTATGGTGCGGCTACCGGAACCCTTTTATTCCATCCTGGGTCAAGACGTGTTGAAAATTCAACCCATGCCCCAATTGCCCTTTACGGTTGCGAGTTAGCCCGTAAGGGGTGTGTGTTGACCAACCAGGGAAGAAATGGAGAGGTCAAGATTACTAACACATGGCTAAAAGGGGAAGGAGAAGGAACTTTCTGTTCTATTTCGACCCTTGCCGCGCGTAGGATGGTGGTCTTGGGGGGTTGCGTATGCTACCAAAAAAGGGAAAGATCTTGTTGCTCGCAAGGGGAAAAAAAACATTGGATTTCGAGACCCAGGATATAGAAAACAGTTCCTTTGGAAAAGAGAATCGCTAAGTGAATACAACAGACAGTATGCTGTAGAGGCGAATGGAGAAGAGAGAAGACGACGATGAAGGCGTAGCTAATTCGTCTACATAATCTTGTTGCGTTGCTTCATCTGCCTTCTTGGTTTCTCGCCTTCGTTTTTGCTGGGTTCGGTTCGGTCTGGTTGCAGGTTGCGTGTCCTGCCTCAGGTGGCACTGTTCCCCTTCCCAGTTCCCTTCTTATTCTGCTGCTGCCAAACCCAACCCATCCTAGAATTTCCTCACTTTCTCCCATCCCCTTCCCTCCCCACCAGCCAGCAGATCCTAGCATTTCGCATCGCCGCAATTTCACACACCCACCACCACCTCACATCATATTATTCCCTTACCCTCGCACTGCTCTCTCTTCCCCTCCCTTCTCACATTCGCTCACTTGCTCTCTCACACCCACCGAGAAGAGCAGCGAGCGAAGCGAGTGCAAAAAAAAGCCCCCCCGCCTCGAAACGCTACAGAAATAACTTCGCCCCAGCGACATTCTCTCCCACATTCGCGGTAACCCTTCCTCTTTTTCTTTCCCTTTCAAGCGTTTCTTCTTTTCTCTTCTCCAATTTTTCCATTTTTCCATCCTTTTTTGATCGAGTCTGTAGAAAGAATTATTTTCGAGACTTCTCGCACTCTCTCCTATCGAGGGATAGTCGTGGTCTCGAGCGTCGCGGTTTCGGTAAGCCAGAAAAGCGAGCAAGCAACTCAATCCAGCCCAATCTGGGACGTTGCCAAAAGAAGCCGCGAGTTGTCTGCGTGCGTGCGTAAGCCTCCCGCTAACGCTACGCTCCACCTCGACACACTCGTACTCACACACAGCGAAGGAGCAGACACTCCCAAAACCTTACCGCTCCCTCTTCCATCCTCCATCCAACCTTTTGCTACCCACGAACTTGCCGCTTGCTGCTCATCAATAGAAACGATACCCCATCTATAATCGTCAACCCTTGCCTGGTCTTCACTGTTCCAGTTGTTCATTCCTTAAACCACCTTTCACCAACTCCACCCTCTTTTACAGCAAGCGACCGATAAAAAACAGTCCTTCTCGAGTGAGCACGATCTTGGTTACCGCTTCGTCCCCTGTCCTTTAAACCGCCCATCACAATGTCGAATCCTCCACCACCTTCTGAGGATCCTGTGGCATGGGCAAAGCACCTGACGGGCGCCTTCACCGACGCTCTTCACAAGAAGCGTGCAGAATGTTTAACAAAGCAGGCCCGTAATCTTTCACTGGGCTCGCCTCCTCCTCCACCATTACGACCACCACCACCCATACCTTCCGATAGTCCATCTTCGTCGAGGCCATATATGCGTCCTACAACATCTTCCTCATCATCACCATCATCATCATCCTCCTCCGCCTCCTCCTCACAACCTGGTCTTCGTAAGGCCAAGTCTAAGTTTACCCTGACTACGTCTTCTTCCCGGTCACAAGAAGTCGGGCCCGATGGATTACCGGCCTATACAAGATCAGGGGCGACAAAAGAATCGCATCCACCAGAAGATGTCGCATCCCTAAAATTTAAGGGGCAGTTGATGCAGCTTGCAAATACCCCGGCGAGATATGAGAATCCGGGGTTGTTGGATGAAGCGCTTACCCTGATTCCGCTAAATAGGATATATGCAGAGGCCGAGGAGGAGAGCCAAATGTATGAAGCAGAGGCTAGGAGTTTGGGAAAGGAGCGTGGAAAGTGGGGCTACCAAGATTGTGTAATCATGGCTTTGTTAAGGTGGGTTCCGAATGCTTTTTGTCCCTCGGCTTCCCTTTGTTGGATTGGGTTTGGTGGTGGGCAACTGGATAGGGTTGCGGGAGCCTACGTTGGTGCTGTTTTGGCGGGTATGTGCGGAAAACCTCTAGGTTTGGCACTGGCAGGAAGGAATTTGCTGCAGACACACGTGGTGGACGAGACATTTAATTGATGGTGTAGATGGTTGAGCCTTTGCTAATTTTGTGTTTGTGTTTTCATAGATGGTTCAAACGTGATTTCTTCACTTGGATTAACAACCCTCTGTGTCCTATTTGTTATTCAGAAACTTCGCCCGAAGGGATGACTCAACCATTGCCCGATGAGACCGCCAGAGGTGCCACCAGGACTGAATTATTCAAATGCACGAATATGAAATGCGGTACTTACGAACGTTTCCCCCGGTATAGTGACGTTTGGGCCTTGCTCAATACTAGAAGAGGAAGGTGTGGTGAATGGGCGAATTGTTTCTCAATGCTGTGTAGAGCTGTTGGGAGTCGTGTCCGTTGGGTATGGAACAGTGAGGATCACGTATGTCGGCCGGAAATCGTGATGAATATACGATTCTAATCTTTTTCCTAGGTCTGGACCGAGGTCTATTCGGAACATGTGAACCGATGGGTTCACATCGACTCGTGCGAAGAGGCATGGGATAAGCCAAGGTTATATTCAGAAGGTATGGCCTTCCCCGTCGGTTGCAGTGTTGGACAGTGGTTTACGTATAATAGGCTGGGGTAAGAAAATGGCCTACTGTATTGCATTCTCCCACGATGGAGTTACGGATGTCACCCGCCGCTACGTCCGACTTCAGAAATATGCACTTCCTCGGACAAAGTGTCCCGAAGCAGTACTGGTGCATATCCTCAATGAAATTAGGACAATGAGAAGGGAACGGTTGAGCCCTTCCGACATCAAGAGGCTGGAGAAGGAGGATTATTTGGAGGAGATTGAGTTTCGGAGATTCGAATGGCAAGCTCTGGAGGCCGAAGCAACAAAGAACGGCGCTCGTAGGACTGCGGCCCCAGGAGAGAAGCGTCCAAGACAGAGCGGTTAGTTGTCTTTGGGTAGTATGGGTGATGGCCAATAAGCTTGACTAACATATGTATCTATAGGTGCCACCGACTGGAAGCATCGCAGAGGAGAGAATGGGATAGCACCCGAGACAGTTTCACCACTAGACGCGCCCGATGCGAGGATGATGGAACACGATGGACACTGATTGAGGCCAAAACCTCAACGACATAATTTCGGAGACTGGTGTTAAAAAAAGGCGGGGGCTAGCATTGATGAGGAGTTTTTTATTTTTGGTTTGATTTACCTTGGTATCCTCCGAGACAACCAACGACCTATGTCTACCGCAGACCTTGTTGCTGCGATGTTTGATTATACGACAGGCACGACAATGGTTGGGTCCAGTCCTGTCAGTTGTGGCAAAGTGAAGGGTACTAGTGCTTCTTGTACGGATGCGCGAGTCATAAGATTAGGGTGCTCGGAGGGTTTTCATGTATGAATTTTCTGTTCCCGGCGTTCTCGACGGTCTGCCTCCCGGATTTTGGGCGGATTGGTTTTTTTATCTTCTATTTTTATTTTATTTTTACTTTTACACGAGCACTGGAGGGGTAGGTCCGTTGAGGACGTTGATAGGTCCCTGCTTCTATCTGGGTATATTTCTTTGTCGCCGTTGAGATTAGGGAGTGCATTATTCTGTTTGGGTAAACCGGTCCTTGGGGAAAAGGTCTCGCCGGGCGCATTTTCTGGCCGGCGGGACGTTGACACCCCTTTACATAATCCTCTCTTCCCTTTGTTGTCTCTTTTTTTTACTCCTTTTCACTATTTATCACCATTACCCTTACCTCACCTTTACTCCCTTGCCCCGTTCTTAGCACTCTTTGTATCATCTTCATTTTCAAGGAGCAATCACTCCCTCGCTTGGGAACAAAATCAAGTCTCTTTTGTCACGGGGTTGCTTTTTGTTTTTATTCTACTCTTTTCTTACTGGTATATATATAAAGTTCTCCTTTTCCTCTCCGTATTTCTTCCCAATATGATAACGGGTCAGGTACTTGCTTTTCGTAACGTCACGGCTTTCACTTTTACTTTTTTTCTCATGGGGCAATCAATCTAGGGAATATTTGATTTCTTTGACGTCTTTTGCTGTTCCTAGGGGGTGTTTTTTTTTTTAAAGCAAATATATTCTAACTGGTCGGTCATAGTTCTAACTCTTTGCCTTATTTTTCACCGTTTATCCTTCTCCTACAGGCGCTGATCTGAAATTCGGTGTGGGATGCAAATGAAATTTTTGGTGCGTTTAGCTGTAGGTAGAGAATTGGTGTTTCTTTTTGATTTATTTCTTATTTCTTGTTGTTTATTCTTTTTTTTTGCCCGCCATGTCCTTATGCATCGAGGAACGGTGGTGAGTCGGAATGGTGGTGAATTTGAGCTACGTGGGATCCTTACATATACTTTGGTACAATGCGAGTATTATGCGCCATGATGGGCACGATTGGATGAGTGAGTGTCCTCAGCGTTTGCATTGTTGCCTTATGTAGTGGGTAGGCGGCCGTAGGTATCACTCGGACTTGTGCCCGTTGGGTCGTGGAGGTTGTGATTGCTATGTGCGCCATTTATGGGTTAGCCTTTGATAGGGTTTTTTTTAACGGGTGTTTTCGGGCTGAGGGGTGAGTGAGTGAGAGGCTGTGATGTATAGTGTAGCAAACTATGATACCTGCAAAGCGGGGGGGGGGGGGGTAGCCTCGCGTGGTAGGGCTCAAGGGACTCGGCCCAAGTCCGTGCTGGTAGGGCGTAGGTACCGACGGGCTCTTAGGAGGCCCCTCTGGAGCCGGGATATATTTAGTTGTCTGGGGTGGGGTAGGCGGATAGACCGGTCGGAGTATTGATTCAGGGCTGGTGGGGTACCTGCATCTGACACGAAGTTTGTGAGCTCTGATAAAGGGCCGGGATTTTGAGACCTTTATCCGCTCACGCTAGATTATAAAGCGAGCCTGACTCCGCTGCCGTAATGCGCATCTAATAGGAATGGGAGAGTTCTCAGTTCTTTAAGGCTAAGGCCATCCCTCCGAGCCCAAGATATACCCGTCGTAAGGACCCTCCGTTAGTGCCTTGCTATTTTTGTGGCTCCCTCCTTGTATATTTAGTATATCATACTAGCGTTAGACATGACCGAGATCCTCCAGCTCTCCCTGCGAAAAACCAAACTAATGCGGGGCTCCCTGAGGGTTCACGTGCCGTTGTGGGGGGGCGAACCACTCCCTCGAAATTATTCTCCAGTATTGGGGATTTATTCTCGGTTTCCGGAAGCCCTCTTTTTTGAAATGAGTGGCATAAGTGGGGGGAGCACTTGTAGTGTGCAACCTAGGATGAAAGTCCCCGGTGCTCCATAGACGGCTGGTGGGCCAACGATCTGCATTGTGGTTAGTCTGCTAGTGAGGGAGAGTACCTTTCCCTGCTGCTGCTGCTTAGGAGCGAACATAATCGACAAGTATCTCATATTCATCCCGCGTCTATAGCAATACCTATCGTGCTAGTTCACTTTACTTTGTGTTATACCCCCGATAGCTAGAGGAACGCTGTTATGGTATGTTACAAGGAGATCTCTGACATCAATGGTCCCATGAACCCCCGTGCCGTTATCGCGAGTACAAAGGCTTGTAATAGCACGCAGGAACAGTGTTTGCATCACGAGAACAGGATACCGGATCCTCTAGTGTATAGATATTCCCACGACACGGCACACAAACCCACCGCTTATCTCCCAGCCTAGCAATATGTAATGCCCAGTGGGAGTCGACGGGAATAGGATTAGTCCTACGAGATATACACTGCTCAGTTAACACGCTACCACCCCTTCACGACCGACAGTGATCAAGCATTAGCAGCCATCCCCATCAGCAGCTCTGAACCTATCTACCCCCCCCCCCCAACACCAATCCCAACCCTTCATCTACGCTTCGCCAGAACCATCCCGCACCCCATTAGGGGCTTTTGCAAATCTCTAAACTCCAAAGGACTGTCAAAGCACAATAAGGGAAGCCGAGTATAGATAGGTGATTGTTGTTTTGTTATATATCCCGTCCCTGGGGGGTATGCTAGTTAGAAACGTCGAGTGATTCGGGATGTTTGGTTGAAGTCTGTCCTGCCGGTGGTAGAATAACTGGTATTGCGGCTGTGCCCAGCCGTGTTTTTGGATCGACCTGTTACTCAAAGTTATGTCACTAGCAAGAGGAGTGGTGGTGTCATTGATGCAAAGACATCTGGGAAAAATGACCCGGGGGGTGATTGAATGCTAATCTGCCCCCTTCTTTAGGACTATTTGTTGATTGTTGGGAAGCAAGGAGGAGAAGATGATTCATAACTAGCCAGGCTCCGGATACGTGAGGTGTTGCTAGAACTTGCAAGTTCACGCCCAAGGAAGCGAAGGTCCCTGCGTTCCATAGGGGGGGGGACAAAAACACTGGCACCAATAGCATTACCTGTGTTCATAATCTCTCACTCGGGTTAAAAAATGGAATGCTTAAAATTCGATTTGGAGGATTGACTCTGGTGACCAATGAGGTGAGGGATGGCCCAACCGGGCCATCGAGATAGTTAGGTACGGAAGAAATTGGGATCTGGGATCTAGCTAGCCATCCAGAACAATGAGATTCGTGAACCTCCGAAAGTTTCGCAGATGCACAGCATCATGCTCAGACGAGCCTTCTGGAGTATTGCGCTCGTGCTCGCAAGAACGACACCAAGTTAAGGATAGCGCTACGGTGGCAGAATTTGTCTGCATAGAGCGTACACGGGGGCACATAGAGGCATTCCCAGTGGCTACCTGAAATTCACGAAAGAGTTCCAGTCAGGATGTTGATACGGTATTAGAACATAGGCGCTGAAGAGGATGTTATGAGAAGCTGTTTTCTGTCGCTTAGAGCTGATAGAATCCCGCATAGTGCGACCCTCTGCTTTCTAGGGGATCTACGGATCTAACTCAAGGCCTTCGTACTCACCTAAGCTTCTCTCCCAACCCCTTCCAAAAAACACACCTTGTGATCATTACCGAACCAACTGTTTGTCAAAAAAGATTGGAGATCTAATCTTAATGCTGTAACTTATCCCAACATAACGCCCCGACTTTTCCACACAAAAAAACAGAGAAGAAGGATTTCCACCCCCAGAGCTTGCTCCCCCTAGCAGCATCCCCCACGGTTCATTCCTTGGAATAAATCCCTTCACTCTCACATAAAATTCCACGAGACCGATCAGGTAGCTTGCCTCGCACCGTTCGCAGGCAATATCAATCCCAAACCTAGTGCAAGACAAATCAATCTGGTTCCGGAAGTGCTCAGGGAGAGAAGAGCCTTAACTTTGCATTTCCAAACGTAAATGGATTACAGCCTCCCATTAGCAAAAGCCCCACGGTGAGGGATTCGATATCCAGAGTAGACTGCTATTATGCTATTATTACCCTCCTCTGCCGGGTTTCTGCATTCTGGTTGAAGGGGAAAGTAATGCCTCCCTCGAGTCTCCTACTGTAGCTACCCACTAAAGCGCTGAGGAGGGTGCGTCCCAGGTTTCCAAGTCCATAAGCCTAGTTTTGTAGTACTGTCTGGCTAGTCGCTGGGATAGATGTTCGAGTGAGAGTCCGTGAGTTGCTCCATATGGCGACCCGTGGGTGGGTGGGCATCAGAGGGGGGACGAGAGCCCTCCCATCTTCGGAACGGGCGAGGAGTCACGGCAAAAGTTGGAGGTTGACTGTTAATTTGTTGAATCTTTTCTCAAGGTTTTTTCTTCTAATGTACAGTTGCCCCTCTCTACCAAACCTTTCTGCTATCCCGGTTTGTTTTAGTGTCCCACCTCCCCCTTTCCAGTCTATAGGTTGTAAGTGAGATCTCATGACGCAAAGTTTACACGATAGGTCTTGGGGCTATATTCTTTTGAACTTCTGGAATTCAGGTATCATAGATCACTCGGTTCCGAACTGGAACTGATTGGAGCTCCGAGTGGTGCCTATCGATTTTGAAGCCACGGGATTATCTCGACTTTTGCCACTTTTCGAAGGTGTTCTCTATTAGGGAGGTAGCAAATGGGACAAATAAGCCTAAGTAGTAGCCTATGCACAAGGTTGAAAGCACACCAGAAACCGAAGGGTGTAAAACGTTCTTCCCCCCCCCTAGAGATTTCACGGCGAAAACTTCTTCTTCCTCCTCCGGCTTCTCCCCCCCTGCACAACTCTCCAGATTTTCCGCGATGCGGCTACTTTAGTATCACCACACCTTCCTCCCACCCTCCCCACCAAATGGCTAAGCAAGAAAAACCACCCCATAACGCCTACAAGTACGAGCACAAGTAACACCTTTCACATGGCTTCCACCGAGAGACAAGTTTCTCCCAATATAGTCCGCAGCAAATCATCGCCCAACCTTACATCAATGCACCAACCCGCACCACCTTTCTCAAATGGTCCACCCCCACATACTCGAGTGCAGAGTTCTACCATAACGGCTAGATGTTCCAATTTGCCAAGTTTACCCTATTTATTTTTATAGAAAAAAACAAAAACAAGAGTGGGTGGTAACGGAGATCTCCGTACATCCTCCCATCCATCTGATAGATAGATATATAGATTCGGGCGGAGTGTGGTGGGGGGAATCCAACTGTTCCAATACGGTATTTGCTCTCTTCGATGGGCTTGTCAGGAACCGTGGCTATGATATACAATATTTAATATATCAGGATTGGCAAAAAAAAAAAGCCCCCGTCGGGATTCCCGTCAACTCAACTCAGCCCATCTCATCTCATCGCAACTCACACCACTGACAAAACAAATGAAAACCCGAGTGACAACTAATGAAAGCCCGCCCTTACTATCATACAACCAACATCACATCGCATCACGTCGCTTCCCTTCCCTTCTCCTCTCAGGCCCTCTAGATAATCCCCACCCCATCTAAAACCCCAAACCCCAAAGAACAAACAGCAACACGGGTAACACCCCCGCCCGCCTCCATCCGGGTTTATCTCTACGCGAGTACTGCACTGTGCCACTCACTCACTCACCCATCTTCAGCTCCTCCCGGGGCTGCCAACCCGCCAGCCTAGCGAACCGAAACAAAACAAAACAAAAAAACACCCTCTCACACTATGGCAATACCGGTATCATTATCACCATTTCTTTTGCGCAAAGAAAAGGAATTCCAGAAAAGGGGATGAAGAAGGAGGAGAAGACCGAGAGCATAGTACAATACAGCACGTACTTCAGTAGGCGGCAGCGGTATCATAAACGCCTCGCTTGCCGGCGACTAGGCTACAGGGGACCCGGCCACCTGAGGAATTGCGCAAAGTATCATAGGCGGGGTATCATAAGCGGATGTGGAGACTGGAGTTCAGCTGGGTTTGCTCGCGGGGGATCGGGCGGAATCGGGTTTGGGTTTGGGGTCTGTTTTGTGTTTTGTAAGGCTGGAGGGGGTTACATACTGGTATTACCGGTACCTGTATTATACTTGTTGCAAGGATAAGGTTAGTAAACGGTTAATTTAGGTTAACCTTTTGACGCATTCCCTGTCCTGTGGTGAAACTTCTGTTGTATTGCTTGTATTGTGCTTGTACAAGGCACAGGGGAGATGTTTTCGTACAGCAACCACCACGTCCATTACAACCACAGTCATTGAAATTGCACCTCCGTGTGATCAATCACATTTCGGTTTTCGACCAATCGCGTTCCTTGGACCCCTCTTCACGACGGCTTCAAGTCTTTATTCCCAGCGGATTTTCCCCTCGGTTTAATTTGTCTTTAAGAGATAATTGTATCTCTTTTCATCACTTTTATTTAACCTCTATCACACATCACCTGCCGGGTATCGGTAAAGATGGTTAAGCGAGGTTCTACAACGTTTTCAGCGACCAAGGTTGCTAAGGCGGGTTTGACGGCTACGGCCGCCCTACAAAAGATTTTGGACTTGGAGAAGGATGTCTCTAAGTTGCGACACCATGTTTCTGTCGTGTCGAAGAGGAATCATGGACTGCAAAAAGAGGTGGATAGGTTGAAGAAAGAGGAGGGGGCGGTAGATTCTGAGGTGGCTTCGCCTAAAAGGGTTGAGGAGCCTGAGCCACTAGTTGTGGCTGAGCCCGAAGAGTCAGTGATGGAGGTTAATGTGGCGGAGGCCTTTGTGGCTTGTGTGGGTGTGGCGGGGGTGAGGCTGGCGAGGGTGGCAACACCTGAGGTGGCTGATCCTGATGTGGTGGAGGATGAAGAGGAGGATGATGATTGCCGTTCGGTGGTGACCGTAACGGGCAATAAGAAGAGGAGGTTGGAGAGTTTGGCGGAAGGGGGAGTGGAAAGGGTGGGAGCGAGTGTTGAGGTTCCGACGGGGCCGAGGGGTGGGGCGCCGGCGGGGCCTAGGTTAATGGCGGAGCGGGTAGGTGGGGTAAGGAGGGGAAGTGGAGTGCCGGCGGACTTGTTTGTCAGGAGGGCTTACAGGTTTGTCGACAGGTCGTTGGTGGGGGAGCGCAATGGGATGGTGGGGGATACCTACCATACCAGAGGGAATTATGCCCGTGCGCCGGTGAGAGGCAATTTTGGGGGACGATTGGCCGGGAGAGGTTATAGGCCGTATGGTTGATTGTTGACCGGGGTCAGGAGGGGCTTAGGATTCGCAGCGGGCGGAGACCGTGGGCGCTAAAGACTCACATGAATAGGCTCGGGGCTTGCATGTATTTCGACTTTCGGTGATGGCTGGTGGGATTGATGATGTGGCGGAGAGGTTGTTGTGGTGTTTTGATTTTGATTTTGATTTTTTTTTTGGTGATTAGGGGAATGGGCGAGCAGAAGGGTGTTGAGATTCAGGTGTGCGGTTTGGAAAGTTATCCTTTGTATAGCAGATGTAGAACCCACAACTGGTGGAAAGGCTTAGCCACATGCTTTAGAGTAGCTCGGTAGCCGAAATTGAAAAAGTTTATAAAAAAAAAAAATGTTTTCGTACAGCCAACGCCAAGCAATTAACTGAATGAGAGCGAGAGAAGACAAAATAGCGAACGGTAAAACATTAGAGATAAAACAATTGATATGGGTATTAAAGGCTGGACAGGAGTTGACTTTTTTTTTACATTTATATATATTCATAACTTATCCTTATATGTTTCTCTCTCTTTCTCTTATTTTTTATTTTTTTTCTTAGTATTCTTACCACTCATTTTGTTTGCTGCTTGTTTTCTGGTGTTTTTCTATTCAAGCAAATCTATGTCTTAGGCCACCCCTGTATTTGTTGGACCGTACGAAAACATCCCCCCTGGCACTTGTATGGTATCATACTTTGTCCTGCCTGAAAATGGGGTTGTGGGGGTGGGGGGGTTTGCTTTGTATTGGCGCTTGGATACTGTGGTCATATTTTGACTTTTTTCTTTTACTATAGTATTGCTCGAGTACGGTACGGTAGTATACTCCTTTGATCCTTGGACTATTTTCGGCACAGCACTCATGCTTAGGATTAGGACGAGTACGGTACTGTACCGGCACCGGTACTCAAAGGCCGGCATCAAACAACGATGGGTAAATAATTAACCTGCGGGAGAATGCAGTACCGTAACCCCCCCTACCAACCAACCACTCCTCCCCTCGAGCAGACCACAACACAACAAACTATGTCACGGCGAGAACTGGATAAACCACAACCACGGTAGCTCATCCAGCCCTATACAAAAATAAAATAGAATAAAAACCACCGTAATCAACCGGGACACCACACCACACCACACCCACGATACCATGACCAAGATATCCATCAACTACAGTTACGGCGTCCACCTTAATCCAAACCCACCCCTCCCCCCCCCAGGGAAAAAAGGGGTCCCAAAGCCCCAAATACCAGCACCATAAAAACCACCGCCTCCTCCCCCTTAATCCAAAGGGGGAGGAAAGGAGGGAAATCCTGGACGTTCCAGCCTCATTCCAATTTTCCCCAGCAAAAACGCCGTATCCAATCCCCCCTTCTCTCTTCCCCTGTGGCGTGCGTCCTACTCTCGTCTAACCTCACCTGTGGCTATACTTTACGCTACAGTGCTGTACCAACCACTGCGCCGCACTCGCACCTGCGGCATCATACCACAAGGCAAGGAATCTTCAGCAAGCTTCCAGTTACAACCCTCCCTCCCTAGAATCGTAATAATGTTGCATAAACAGTGCGGCTCTCATCCACCTACCAACCGATCAATCAACATATAGTATCATATCCATCCCCCGGTGATACCCCCAGACCCTACAATCGAGTGATAGTGTATGAATCTGCTTCTGCTCTCTAACTTGCACTACCGGTATAAAGGCCAAATTTTCCAGTGTCAAGTTCTATACGTATGTATAGAAACGCCTACATTCCGCCCTCCCAAACTGAACGAGTGAACACCACCACCCCGCCTCCCCCTAGTATAATACCGACCTGACCTAACCGCGCACACGCCGTCCCCGGTGGTACTGTACAGTACTAGTACCTCTACTGGAGGCGTAAATGAGTATCATAGTGAAAAGTTCCCCCTTACTTACTTCGCCGCCCAGCACGCCGGGGGGCAGGAAGGCAGGCAGGGAGGGAACAAATTTAAACTCTGATATGGTAGGTAGGTATGGTATGGTACCTGACATACCCACCCGTCCTGTCGATTATTCATCCACTCAACGATACTTTATATTGTGAAATGGACAGATATAAATCTAACAAAACCCGTTAACCGGGTATACCCATATCCGCATCTGTGCATATATCCTCCATCTAAGCCTCTCATTGCTACTTCTCATACTCCCCCTTCTTCCTGGCCATTCGCATAGTATGGATGAATGAATGAATGAATGAATGGATGGATGGATGGTGGTAGTGAGACCCCTTACGCATATACCAATGGTCAATGGGGGGAGGAGGAGAATAACCAAACCAAACCAACACACCACCGGGTTACCGGTACTGAACGCCATGCTTGTCTGCCGTATGCACGTCAGCCGCAGGTAATGCCATATTACATGGTGAAGGTGCTCGCACGGTACTGCACTCTGCTGGTGAGGTACCGCTGAGTAGGTAAGTACATGTGCAGAGCACGGGAGTAATACCATGTCATAGGTGGGTGCAGTAGATCGGACGGGAAAATTCAGGTCAGGTCGGGCTGCATGGGTGGGTATAATGGGTAGGTAGGTGGTATGGGGATGGGGGAGTGGAAAAGGGGTGATCGGGGGGAGGCACTTATGCTGGCTGGCTGGGCGACTGCCGGTATGGCAAATCGCACATACCACCGGTCTCATTTGAACTATGGTAGAATGGAACATCACCACAGGCACGCGTATCATACTGTGAAACGAGAAATAGCATTCCACGGTTTTTTTTTATATATTTTTTTTAGTTGTCGTGGTGTTCTGTTCCGTTCTGTTCCGTTCTGTTACGTCCTTTCTCTTTCTTATTCTCCCCTTCTGCAATCTTTGGGTAAAACTCACACCTCCGCCTAATCCTTGTCTTCAAACTAACCAGCAAGATAGCAAGCTGGCTTCCCAAAAAAAAAATCCATACAAAATTCCCCATGAACGTATTTCCCATCACGCACCAGGCAAGTTACCACAGTAGTGGTAGTGATAGCCCGCCCAGCCAGCCAGCCAGATTTCCGTTATGATATACCAAAAAAAACCCCACCAATCCTTGCCTCCTCCTCCTCCCCGACCTTCAGGTACTCCCTCTGCAAATTTTTTTGTTTGTTAATGAACCGTAGGAGAAGAGTGTATGCAAGTAAAGTGAGTAAAAGCAAGTGAAAGTAGGCGGTGCTAACCAAAAAAAAAAAAAAAAAAAAAAGGACACGCAATGATGATAGACAAGTCCGAATGAATGGGGAAAGTGTATTAGCATCTCTGCCAATGTGATTGATGCCTGCCACGGATCAATTAAAAAGAAGGGGTATGGGGATGAACGGGGTATAAAAGAAGCTCCAAGGGTAAGAAAGTGGGAAAAAAAGGAAAAAAAAAGAAACCAGCCTCCGGATTTTTGAAGAGGAAAATAGAAAAAAAATGAGAAGGGTATAAAAATGGGATAAAAAGATCCTCCTCAAAATCGAGAACCACTTGACAATGCTTAGAAGAAATTAACATTGCCAGAAGGAACTGACCCATCTCCAAAAGATATGGGACCGTGACTAAATACAGATCGCGTTTCCCTCACAGCGAAGGAGAAAAAAGTATTAAAAGTAATGTAGAAAAGGGGTTTCCTAGTGGGAGCCCTCAGAGAGGGGGGGCCTATCCCCCGTCGAATTATAGAAACGAAGTAGAGTGGAGAGAAAGAAATAAAGAAATAAAAAATCAAGAACTAAGATCGATGACTTTGCTTTCAATTTCTCTCTCCCTTCTGTTCAATGGTAGTCCTTTTTCCATCCCTCCCACTCTTGTAATTCTGACAGTCTCAGTGGTTCTCCAGCAAATCTCAGGAGCCTCCTTAAGCAAAGGAGGATCCACAAAAACACACTATGTGATGTATAATATCAAAAACGAAAGGTGACAACGAAACAATAAAAGAAAACTGACGCTCGAATGATAGTTAAAGAAAAAAATGGGATGCAGATGCCCACATTGCAAATGAGAATAATCAAACAAATCAAAGGCAACTAAGTAACAAAGGAAACTAAAGGGAAATGGGACCAAAGCAAAATAACCAAAAGAGTTTGACGAGATCAAACGACTAAACCAATTCGACTTTCCAGTTTTTAGCCTTCTCCTTTTGAACATTTTGATTTTAGTGATGAAATATGCAATTTCGATGTGGTTGAATAGGGGTCGAATGCGAGATGGCATTTCCCTCAGTGGGCGAAGAATGGTTGTAAACAGAAAGGCATCGAACAATGGGGAGGTGAAAACAAGCGGCAAAATATTAAAATGAACGTGAGGCTTCCGTTAAAGAAGTCATGAAAGGTACTGCTGTTGGTGCTGAGGCGTTGGCGTTATGGGCATTCGTGACGAAGGAACACCATCATCTGCAAAGTATCCTGCATTAGGTGTTACCGGCGGTGTAATGTATCCCATGGGAACCTGCTGCTGCTGACCCTTTGAGGGGGTCATATGTACATCCTGAGACTTCATATCCTCATCCATAGCTGTCCGGGAGGATTCATACACTTCCGACGGCGGTGTAGGGGGCATGCGCTGTTTTGCAATCTGTGCCTGACGAGCCAAGAACTCCTCCAAGATTGTTGAAACGCACGCGTATTCCGGGCTGGCATATTTCCGTGATAGAATTGACGAAGGGCGATGCAGGTTCTGCGACAAAAGGACAAGGACATTCGTATCGTACTTCCCAGCCCATTCTGAATGACGGGGTATGGGGCGACCAAGGATGTGACGAGCAAGAGCCAGTGAAGACCTTGCCATAACAGATGGCCGTACGCTGACAAAATCCTTATGAAAAAGTGCAACCTCCGAAAGATACCTCGCCATGCATTCCACCTCAGGGTCATAGTTCACTTCCTGAAGAACCATTTGCAAGAAGCTGTCGACCGTAGGATGTCCAACAGTCCAGTTCAAAGTCTGGAGTACGTGCCACTCCATCTGAATGAACATGTCCTGATCGTAAAGGCCGCAGCACATAGACTTCAACTCCCGTATTGTTGGCACTCTATCCTTCTTATCTCCATATTTAGCTGCGATAAGCATAGCTGAACATCCAACCAATTGATAGTGACGCTTGTAGACGACACGCTTCGAACAGTATCGGTCGAGAAGATTGATAGTGAGGAACAGGGTTTCCGGGAGAAGTGAGAAAGCGGTATGAGCTTCAATGAGAAAATCGAGGAGATACGGACGCATGAACCACTGGATTTCAGTTTGAATGTCGATACTAGCAACATCTGGCAGGGTCTCGGCCTATAGTCTCGTATAAGTATTATAAAGGTAATGGTAAAATAGGGGGGATGATCGCCAACCTCCATAACTTCCATATGGTCGAGAATATCTTCTTGATACTCCTCAGAAACCATCCGCGACATCTCATCAGCAATCTCCATCTGTGTTTCCGCATCTATACGGGCCTTTTCTTGTCTTGATCGGCGGGCTGCGAAAACGCCATCCTGTTCCATATCTTCCACGAAATAAGAATCGCAAGGTTGGTAAGCCATGATTGTGGTGAGGGTATAGTTTTAAGTATTAAAGTAGTGAGTGGACGTCGAGGGTTCGATTCTTCCGTAATGAAGGGCTATTGCGAGGACTGAAAACGTCTTTGCAAAAAAACAAAACTATAAAAGAAGGTGATCGGAAGTATTTCGAAAGAACGACAAAAATTAAGAAAGAAAGAAAATAGAATGGCAGACTGGCGAATTAGAGAGAGACAGAGTGATTGAGGGAAGGAACTCCTTTCTAACCAAGACTAAATCACGGTGGGTAGAAATAGTATTAAAGGGGACCCTATTGAATTGAGACACAATAAGTCAGCAACCATTGCCATTCAATCTCGGAGTGAGGGATTGATTATAGGGGGGAACAATGCATTTCCAGAGCAGCCTGTACCTTTGGAGGCGATTAGAGCAGGCAAGAGGGAAATTCCTTTTGATCACAACGCACAAGTAGGACCCGTGTGATAACGACCCCTTACTCAATATCCCGTGAATCAATGTCAAAACGGATGGGAACAACCGACAATGGACCGTACACAAAGAATGGGAATTCTTCAGCACAGAGGATGCCTTCTACCTCAGAAGAAAACGAGCTAACGTCTCTGAGGAAGCAAAAGCCGCCGAATGTGAGTCCGAATGACGGATAGGGGGGTATGGTGCGCAAGGGCGAAATGACGAGGGGCTGAGAGACGAGAGAAGACTTTTACGGGACACGAGAATGACTATAATATAAGGTCGGCCTGTGCCTGAAGAGTCCGTATGTTGAGAGGTTCTCGAGGATGTCCTGACGCTGCAGCGAAAAGGAGGTGGATAAGGAATGAAGGAGTGGAAGGAACGTGTGAAGTCTGTCGACGCAACCAAAAGGACAGTTGATTAGCGAAGAAGACAACGAAAAGGTGAAATGAATGAATTGAGAAGACGGAGAGGTAAAGGGAAGACCAGGGTGGACTATTCAGTTGGGAAAAAGGAAAAGAGGAGAAGAAAGTCTCTAGTAGTCGCAAAGTTCAGACACTTTTTCGGTGGGCTTTTTTCTTTCCTTTCCCTCTCCCTCTCAAGTGCAGGTGGGATCCAGGGGCCTGGTATTTCGGGTCGACTGGACAAAAAAAAAAAGGAAAAAAGGCCCTGGGCATCCTTTGGAGCAGCCAACTCGAGTAGCGGTGCATCCCAACACAGCTCAACCAGAAAGAGAGAGGCTGCAGCCAGCAATGGACATTGGTACCCCTTCCTTACACCCCATTTCAATTTGCTCTTTATCATCACCATACTGGCTCGTTCCCTGGCTCGCTCATATGACAACCGGGAAACCTGGAAGGTAAAAGAAAAAATAATGAAATAATGAAAATAATAATAATGAATATAATAATAGTAAACAAAATATTATGAAAAGCCGGGAAAATACATTTTGGAAGCTCTTTTTTCGCCCCATTAAAAAAGGGTTTTCTTCAAAAAAAAAAAAAAGAGATACATGGGCCAGTTGGTAATAATAAGGATTACTCATGCCCCAAAATCACTCGAGTAATGGATAAGATAGAAAATGGGGAAAAGAGGAAAATGGGAAAAAGAGAAGAAGGGGAAAGCTTCAGGGAAATGGGGTTCTACTAACAGTTGGAGAAGTTTTGATTCAAATGTTGAGATGCGAAAGTTGACCGTGAGGGAGTCACTTTCTACCAAAAGTTTCTTCCGCCTACAACAACCGGTTCGGCTAGTCCAGGTCGAGCTTCGCCAGCAGTCAAACGACACAGTAAAAGCCTTATTGACTGTTTCACGGAATCGCCCCGTCTGTTGCGTGGACAGAGAGCGAAAGTGAGGGGTGGGGATGAGGGAGAGGATGATGAGAGAGAGGATGTCGACCCGGTACGACAAAAAAAATTGGCTCGAGGACACACGAGGGAGGAAGCAGTGCCAGTCTTGTAGGGTAGCCTAGCACCTTCGCTCCGTCTCGAAGTTCAATCGATTGGTTAGGCCTGCCGGGCGATGGGGGGGGGGGAGGGCGGGGAGGATGGAGGAGGAGGAGGGGGAGAAAGAGAGAGAGAGAGATGGAGGAAGGAGGAAAGAAAGAAAGAAAGGAAGGAAGGAAGGAAGGAAGGCTGCTCAACTACGAGTTGTTCTCTACCGACTGGGGTATTTCAAACACACATGTGTGTGCTATGAAGGGGATTACTTTATTTAATCAACCTTTTGACACTACTAAAAAGATGCAAAGAGCACCCTGCCCGCTCTTCCAAATTCTTGTATCATACTTCCTTAAAAGCCCCAGATGGGCTCTTTTCTTTCTTTTTTTCTCTCTTTTTTTCTTCTTCCCTCTTTCCTACAGCATGTATGTACGGTATTCGAGCGCGATGGCCGTCGTTGGAGGCGGTGGGTGAGGGTAGGCAAAAGGAACATGGGGCGGAGGGGATGAAGACACTGTTTCGCTTTGCAGAACCGGAGCTGAAGGAAGCATGCCGGTCACGGCCGTCGCGGTACTTTACCGCGAGTCGAGTCGAGGTCCCATCGCGTCGTTCACCCTTCTCGAGTATTTGTGTGTGGACAGAGGGCATGGGACAGGGACCAAGGAGCATTGACGAATAAGCAAGCAAAAGTCAAAAGGCTGTCCCCAAGTACCAAGCTGACTCTCGTCATGTTAGAGAGACCCGCTATCCAATGGAGAAGCGTACCAACCCTTCATTCCGGCCGCCGCCTCTCCCAAGTACTCTTTCCCTGTTGCTGAACCTCACCCCCCCCCCGTTCTCGCTCTCCCAACCGCATATCAGGGGGTTATAGGCATGTAAGAAGGTAGGTGGGACAGCACGAGTGCCCAGCTTCTGCAGCACGCGTATTGATTCAAACACGGAGAAGCACAGTTTATTATTTATTTATCTATTTATTTTTTTCCTCCACTTCCTCCGGGCGCCTGTGTGTAGACTCCCCAACTAAGAGCATAAGAATGTACCACTAATGTTATGCTCCCCTCTTACTCATAGCGACCACCATGCTTGAGCGGGGCAGCTTATTTAAGCTTTTCTCGACATCATGATGCACATACAGATATTAGAATAAAGATGAAAAAGAGAGCGCGGAAGAACTAAGGCAAAAATTAAAAATGGGAGCACGCCTTTTGGTGAATGGGTGAGAGCGAATATCTCCCTATGAATGCACTTTCTTCGTCCGATCCCCAAGTTGCTTCATGGCCGCACGCCTAGGATTCTCAACATTGGGAAATCCTGGAGCGCATACGAGTGGAGCACTAGCCGACCATTCGGCGAATTAACAAGCATCCGTACCTCGACCAAGGGTCACGAAACGGATCTCTCTGTGAGCCAGATAGTTTCGAGTTACCATGGAATTTGACTTTCGATTGCTTCCCGTATCGAATGCCGGGCTGGTACGGGCGGTACCATAGGGTAAACCTTGCCCTTGTGTCCTTCCTCCGGAGTGGACAGATACGGGGCTATCGTATGGTCATGGTACGGCGCTCGGGTATGCCACTGCGAAAGGAAGGCCCCAGAGGTGTTGCAAAAGTGGCTTGAGCAGCAATCATTGGTGGTGTGGTGCGTTGGCAGACTGGCGCAGCAACTCACAAAGGCTTGAGGGAGGGAGAAGAGAAGAGAAGGGGAAAAAAGCAAATAACACTGAAGTTGGCTCTGAGATGAATCTACCGAACGAGCATCTCAGATTAGAACGTCACACAGGTCAATCGCCACACCTTGACTGTATCATACGGGTATTCGAGCAGTCGAGCACCGCACAGGAGATTCAAATACGTACCGTACCACACATTACGCCCTAAGGGAAGAGGTTTTGTATAGCTTACTACTCGAAGCAAAAAGGAAGGGAAGAAGAAGAAAAAGGCAGAGCTGTTTCCCCCGTGTTGGTTATTCCAATTATCTTATTCGGTTTCCTGCGTTTCCTGCTCATCTACTTGAAATCAAACATCCAAGCAGGCCTACATCCAAGGGTCGTTTTTCCACTTTGACCGGGCTGCAGTGCGAAAAAGAAGAGAGCTCCGTCCGGTCCATTACCAAGCCGCAATGGACGTCATAGCGTCTAGCAAGGGCTTCGTCTTAGAATTTCCGACCGTATCACATCACCACACAGCACTACTGTACTCGAGTAGTGCTCTACCGGTAGCTTCTACTGCACTAGTGGTGCCTGGACTAAAGAAAACAAACAAACCAAACCTTAACGTGCAAGCATGATACCGGTACCAGATAGAGAGAGACTGCTGCTCGAGTGGCCGTATCAGTTGCGAATAACGCTTTGACCTTCAATAGCGCCCGTTTTATGACTGAAAAGTAGAGTCAGAATTGCGTTATGTATGTTTCATGCTTCTTCTTCTGATTATTATATTTTTAGCAAAAAGCCATCCGCAGAGAAAATTGGCTTGTTTGTTATTATTTTGATTGTGGTGGGAAACGCATCGGCCATTGTTGATCCTTTTCGCGATGCGCTCTCATGCGGAGGGAGAGAGAGAAAGGGTGGAAAGTGTGGGTGGGTGTGTGTGGAGATCAATTGCCTTGGGCGAACCTCCTGAAAGGAGAAAACGCGGGGCAATGGGGGAGCTTACTTTTGCCACCGAGCAGGAGGAGGGATTACCTAGACAAACAATATATTGGACCCTTTCCCCCTTCCCAAAAACAATACCGTAGGAAACCTGCGGTATGTGATTGGCCGTTGATGATGTATTGTAAACAGTCCAAGAGAAATTCTATTAACAGGCACTCTTCACCCCCGTTGATTTGTTCGCGTATCGTACCTGCTTCATATCAACGCGCGCGTGCACCGGACCTCTCTGCACGCACACAGAGGAAGAGCAGATTATGCAGGAATTTTGTAAAGGGACATTTTTTGCTGCTGAGCCTGATAATTACCTGACAGATCGAGCCTTTTTTTTAATAAATTAGGCAACGAACACGTCAGTGCCCATCTGATTCCAATACTTGATATGTTTTTGGTTTTTTCCCTGACAGTAAAATCGGACAAAAAAAAGGGAAGGGAATGGCCTTGTGTATCAGCTATCGTTAGAAGGGCCCATTAGCACTCGCAGGATATATCGCTATTCTGTGGCAAGCTTAAAATTGCCGCGAAGAGAATTTTGGTCTTACGGTAGCCTAGGCAGTTGCTGTATGATAGAATACCGCATTGGATATTCAGCCGAATGGTAAGAGAGGACCGGCGAATAGAAAGACTTGAGGGATGAAAAGGGAAAAAGAGAAGGAATCGAATCCATGTCCATCACATTTCAGCAAAGAAAAAAAAGAATGAAAGATGAAAGTACGCAACCCACCGAGATATAATCGAAAAGAAAAAAAAAAGAATTGTCGCCTCTTTTCTTCACTTTTCTCCTTTCCACACCCCTTCACCATCGCAAACTCGACCAGACTTACAGCAGAAACAACGCCGATCCTTCAACTTTCAGCTCGTAAAAACCCTCGCGATGCAATGCCCGACACCCTCTAAGCCACACACGCGAAACGCGCCAGCCATTAGAGAACTCCTCATCGTAAAGAGTAAGTGGTGGCGCATAAAAAAGAAAATATAAATGGGAGGGAATCTTTCCTTCATAGTAAAAAAACAAAAAACCCCTGCGGAAATTTCTCGGGCTTTAGCTAAGCTTGAATCGACTTGCTCAATGCTCTAGTATCTATCCATCTAATCACCCTCCTTGTCGACCATGTGCGATATAACAATTTAACTCACAAGCCTACTTCACGTCGACGTGGATCGACTCAAGACCTTGTCTTCGGGATTGTGATGATAATAATAACCTGGGCCTCCCGCTTGTCCCAAGCGTTATGAGCCGCTGAGGGTGATGATGGCGATAGTGTTTAATATTCGCCATCAACGAGTAGACTTTGGGGTTGAGCTCCAGGTTCACCGCCGGCCGGTGGACATGTCTGCGGTGATGGGCGCCAAGCATATCATGTTGAGGCAGCTGCATTACGATACCGGTATGATAGGAGTGCAGTCCACCGGCTGTGCACGGTGTGATCATATGGGAGGCTTGCGCGGTTCCAGTCCCGTAACGCAGAGATGGATTTCGCCATCCTACCGGACCAGGATTTTGCATCTCTGTGGCTTCGCAATATCTCGCTTGTTGATGTCTCGGAAAAGGGGGGAAGTGGAGGGGAGGAGGTGGGAGAGAGAGATACAGTAACTTCTTTGGCGTCGGATGCCTTAGTCAAAGACCTCTTGAATGGCTTTCTTTTCTTTCTTTCTTTTCCTTTTTTTCCTTTTTTTCCTTTTTCTTTCTTGACCCACTGTACCTATGCACAGTAAATTACGGTACGGCTGCATAACCCAATCAGCTTGTCAGCATCCGCTTTTTGAGCATAACCTGAGGAGCAGACCCGGAGGATGCAGGACGAGTCGGCAGCAAGGCCTGATGTGGCTGCGGTACCCCACGCTGTCCTCAAGTAGATGTCGCAGAGCAGGACCCCAGAGGGGGGCTGCATAAAATGATCCTTTCCCCACCATCGCTGCATCTGCTTGTTCCTGTGCTGCTCCACCGGTAAGTTTTCTGGCTGTGATACGTACCCTGGAGTCATCTCTGTGAGTCGATGAGGGGGAGATGACTGGAAGGGAGGGGGGGTCTAATATTTACATAAGCATACCTCCTTACTCACACAACTTAAAAGTATATTCCGCGCTTCTCTTTCATAATAAAGCGGAATGCCGGTAGTAAGTTGATAGACGGAAATAAAAGATCTTATCGCTCGTTTCCCGAGATACGCGATTCCTTATCGCGGGGTGGTGGTAGGTGTGTGGGATACAGTAGTGTTGCTGTTTGAACAGATGGGCTATTGCGTGATAAGTTGAGTTAGTAGCCAATAAATCAATAAGCTACGATATATCAAGTTAAGGCCAGGAACCCGTCCAGGGCCATCACGAGGGAAGCGGCTCTGACCAAGTGCAAACTAATTCCGGAACAAGAGATCATCGATCACGGGAATTTTACGACGATTCATTCCTTCGAACTTGATCGGAGGGTCCCCGTCTCATTACCGGTACTTTTGCTGCAGGGGACGAGGTGTGATGCAAGCAATAAATCTCACGACTCTACACGATCAAAAAAGACACAAAGTAGTCAATTGCGGCATAATAGCAGCTCTACTTATGAATTGTCTTCATCGTTGGTTAAGTTTGGTCACTGGGTCTCGAGCACAGTAAGATGTGGTGCGGGCAAGTCAAATGTCGTGAAGAAGAGGAAAAGAAAAACAAAACAGGGAATTTTGCAGCCACCTATTGCTAGCCTGCGTTGCCTGCACGATGGTAGCTGCATCCACCGGCAGAAGTCCTCCCTCCAATTGTCGATTGAGCAAACAGCCAGCCAGCCAGCCCACAGCGTCAGTTCCGGACTTTTCTTTCTGGAGATGGGGGTTTTTTTAAATTCCTCTTGTTTGTTTTGCTGCGCATCTGTTCACACGCTACCGTCTGGCGAATCCCATCCGATGTGGGTTGGTAAAAAGAAGCACCGCACAGACTGAGAGACGTCATCGTCAACAAGGGAAGCCAGAGCAGGGCAGTGCGGAAACAAAACAAACGGCCTCGAGGAGTAATTACAGCAACCGGGTACTCGTACCGGTCCCGCACCGTGGTGTGGCATCACGGGTGCAGTTGCACGGTCACTTCGGGTGAAAAGAGGCTAGCGTTTCGTGAACCCGTGGAATCGACGCGAAAATCGCGGAGAAAATCACAACGCGCACGCGCACGGTTTGTTTAGGGCTAGATTCCTGTTGCTGTGTGGATACCGCTTGTTACGAGGCCATTGGTATACGGTACGCTGACATGCTCGAGCATAGTGTCAGTTGGTTCGTTGATTGATGGATGATTGAATTGTTGGGTCAGTGACCGAGTCTTGTCTGTCAGGCTGCTGCTGCTGTTAAAAAGTATCAGTCGGGGGACGGACAGTCGCAAGATGGCTAAGGCACTGGACGTAAGTTGACTTGACCTGCAAGCACAAGTGCGAGTATCGTAGGTAAGTTGCTCACCATGAGTGAAGCCACAATTTAGGTCAAAGGTGGGGAAACAAAATATTAACAAAAGATCCCTGTCCCCCACCTCCTCTTTCTGCTTCATGCTTCACCCCTCCTCCCTGTATCAACTCCCCACACACACTGATGGTGGTGGTGGTCGATAGTCAACAACAATAATAATAACAACAACAAACCAACTCTGATGTTTTTGAAATCATTCTATGAACACCGGTAGTTACGCCTAGTCAATTTTGATCAGAACCACACCCAATTGTGGTTCCGTGAGTCATGTCATGTCCCAATCTGTGTGTGGAAGAAAGGCAAAAGCAACATTGCATTCCAGCCGTTTCTGATACTCGAGCAGCTCTATCACATCACGGACCTTCCTGTCTATCTTACTCTGCAACATGCAACAGAGAGAGACCTGTCACAAAGAGAAAAGCGGAAGAAGGCGGGGGGAGGGGCATAAGAAGGAGAAGCGTAAGAAGCATAAGAAGGGGATTGCAGGTAGGGTTGACTCCAATTATGGAGTACCATACTTTACGGTATCTTGGGGTTCGTTCATTCGGTACCCAAACCCGGGGGTCTGGGAAAGTTGGAGAAGAAAGCGTAAGTTAAAAGTCAGGCACGTATTCCCATTCATCCATTCATCCATCCATCTATGCCATGATAATGACCTCAAGAAGGTATCCAGCAACCCCCCTTAGCAATTAATCTTCGAGAAGGGGACGAAAAAATTGAGCCCCATTCCTGCCCTTTCACTTAGGCTCTCATGGTTGTACCGTGTTGTGCTGGGCCTCTACGATACTGCGCTCGTCGAGTCAGTGAACCCTGAAGCTGAAGACTAGCCTCCGGTCAGGGCAATCACGATCAACACTACTTACGTATGGGAAACCTCTGATTGAACCCTGTAGCTGTCTGTGTGATGTATGTATGCGGCAGAAGGAGGAGGTGGAAAGGGAAAGAAAAGAAAAGAGAAATACAGAAGACATCACGTTTTTTTATTTTTACATTTTTTTTAACCCCATTCCCCCCTTAACCCACCCCGCCACTTTTCTGCGTCATCCGTGTGGGTCGTGAGAGAGTTTATCATGTATTGTATATATTGATTAAATTTGGTTTAGGGCTCAGGTCAGGTAACACTCAGCATATGATACGATATTCTTGCTCTCTATGAGATCGAGACGGCTTACGTAGTCCACTGCCTCCGGCTGCCCCGAAACTCTAGCCTATCCCAATGCAGTCCATATCTATCGTGCGGCATATCGCCTTATTCACTATTAAAGTACTGCTGGGATCCCCGAATAAGAGACACTGTCTTGTCTAATCAATAAGGACCATCATCCCTGCTCGCGAAACCTGGAACATACCGGTATACGTGATACGTGATATAAACATCGCGAACAACGCACCAAAGGGTGGCAGGTATAGAGGTTGCTGCATAGGAGCATAGACTGTTGCCTTCGTTGTGCGAGGAAGGCTTACCATATTCTAACCATTACTTGCATGTCCGCAGCACCTGGTAGCCTCCCGCATACAGTCCATGATGGCTTGGCCAGCGAATCCTGTCAAGCCATTTACCACCTCCACCATCCTAGACACAGCGACATGCCGAAATTTATATTACTTCCCTAAATGAAATCGAAATATATATAAAATGAACCAGAGATACTGGCCATGATGTAGAAATGTGAGTTGAGTTAGGTTACTTTAGGACAGTGTGTAAAGGGGAAAAGGGGTAAAAGAGTCCGGAATCTTCGTCACTGTTTGTAGTCGTTTTACTTTTGAGATATATCAGTCGATTCGGGATGCTTTTGGGTTTGGCGAGAACCTTGCCCAACATATCGAGGGAGGAGGGGGTTTTTCATGCACTAGTTGGCTATCCGTTCCCATTCCCAGAGCGGAAATTTCTGGAAGTTGACTGGAACAACTCAGAGATCGTTTAAGCGATCCCCACTGGAGCGTTTGCTGAAATTGACATCTCGAGACGCATTCCCGTATTGGCCAGGCTCCGTTGTGGGAAAAGAGAGAGAGAGAATAATTCTGATGTGGACCACTCTGGCATTGTTAAAAGCCTCGCGAGGCCCCAAATCCGCTCCTTCCCTTCCCCTCTAATTGGAGGCATAAACACTCATAGCAATAGTCAGCTTATGTTTGGCTCGTTTCTCCTCCCCCCGCCCTCTTTAAAACTGCATGAACGGCTTGAGGAAAGAGGGTGCTGCCAACGCCCGCATCAGCTGCGTTTCCGTGATAGACTGCCAATGCCCGCCGCGCGGTGTGCGGGATGGAGATGAGGTGCCATGTGGATAATCGCAGCCTTGTGTCCGGTTGAACTGCTTTCGCCCTCAGCTGGCTGCTCAGTCGCAGGATGCACCGGTACACGGCTCGGAGGTCTTAGAAAGTAGTTTGCCAATCAATCCGATTTGGCGATGGTGCTGGCCAGTGAATAGATGACAGGTTGCTCCGTAGACCAGTGAAATCGATACGAGCCTGAATAGATGAATCGTGCTTTCATAGCTAGCGGGTGTTACTCGAGCATATGTGCGAAGGGTTGAGGGGTGGCTATCGTCACGAGATCTGTTTAATCAGGGAGGGGATGTTGCGGTCGTCGTTGCTGTTGTTGGATTAGAGCACCGGCTTGGCGGGATTACTTTTTGAGCCTCACGGAAAAGTTCGGCGGAATTGCAAGCAAAAACCTTGCACATATCAACTTGCCTAGCCCGGACCGGCCGGGACTGGATAGCCACCGTATGGTATACAGACCGTAGTACGATCACTGCAGTATTGTAGCGCTGACGGGATGCAGCATATATAGAGTGGGCATCAACTCTGTCTCTGGTCCAAATTAGACGGTTATCTGCTCCTGGTTAGGGGCGGCAAGAGTAAGAGATAGCAATCCTGTGGTTACCAATTGTACTGTACGAGTACACAGCGCGATGTTGCAGGCAAGATGACGAGGATATCTGGCGCCCGGAAGCTCACTCTGCGATCCTTCACCGTGACCACTGGGCCTAATCCCCCAAAACAGGCCAGTTGGAGAGGGTCAGTCGACGTGCGTGGACAGCGAAATCCACTCCATTTCCATGTTCGTATTATAATACGCTCCAAAGCACTGAATTACGTAGGGCCATCGGCAGCGCTTGCGCACAAACTAAGTCATGATGCAACGGGTCGTTGATCCCACCACAACTTAATTTGTGCTGGAATGAAACTAAAAACATATAAATATACCACATGTACTTCTCGTCTCCCTTTTCTTCAATCCCGAGCTCCCCCCCTCCCCCTCCCCCTCCCCCTCGTGCTCCTCATGTTCCTCATGTTCCTCATGCACGCACAATCAAACTCGAAAACAAAAAGAGTCCCCACGGGATTCCGTCTGCCCGTCTGCGCAAGCGGCTGACCATACCATATGAAGCAAAGAAAGGCAGCCCTGTGAACATCTGGGAACGTACTCCACCAGTATATATCTGCTCTCATGGGGGTTGGTTCGCCTTTCCTGGTGCAATTGGCTTTTTTTTGGGGGCGTTCGGAGTTTTCATTATTATTATCTTGTCCTCCCCTCCAAATTTCGCAGGCGGACAATCGATATATCGCGTTCAGTGATTCCTCCAGGGCCCGCATACAATGCTACGGATACTCGCACACTGACTGGGTAGGATGCTCGGAAACCCGGAAATGGTATCGTGCTGCAGCTTACACCAGAAGTAGGTACAATGCAGGAACATCTGCGGTCATGAGCTAAAATATTAATATCTTGAGCACTGGAAAGCAATTAGCTCCCCCCCCCAAGCCAATAGTATTCATACTTTCTCTTGTGGAAGGCAGAGGCTGCAATTGGTGAACTCGCCAACGAGTGAGCAACATAAACATTTAGTTCGACAGGGCTCCACAAGAAAGGTATCGGTATCATATGATATTACAACATCCAGCCCTCAAGGGCGGGGGATTCCGTCGCGGTATTATTAGGCTTAAATATGCAGGACACACCGGTACCGTAAAATCTCGTACGGTGAGGCATCTACCGATACCATATCATATGATCCACGATCAGATTATCGGCAGGGATTTGAGCATCGACCTACGATAATTTTAGTTCGACAGATTACCATAATCACGAACACCAGCTAACTAGACTCGGCGGGCTCAGCACGCTCAGGCTTTGCCGTGTGAGGAAAATATTAATCCTTCTTAGGGCTTCTTGACTCTGGACACGGAGGTCTAGCGGAGGCAACAGGGCCCGGCAAGAAGTTAAGTTATTGAACAGCTATTTAGGATTAACCCGCAAAGTGGTCCTTGTGCAAAAACATCTCCCCCAGCCCTTGCACGATACCCTACGGTATATCAACATCAAAAGGGATTCCATCAAGGCCCTGTTTGGCACGTCATATCATAAATGGCCTTCTCTTATATCGCGGCGCGCGAAAAAAGGGCCTACCGGCAAAACATGAAAGAGCGGGTGGAATGGAGCATTTAACAACCCAAACCTCCTATCTTGGCTTTTATAGGCTTGGAAAATCACGAACGATAACTCTGTTTTTTCTGAGCGGCAGACGTCATACAAACTTTGACACACGCAGAAGTCAGCCCGGGAGATGTAATCGGTTCGGGATTCCCTTCTCTCGAGCTTAGGTCTCCCGCTCGATGGGAAATAAGACAGCTAGTAACGTCAGTGTGGGGTCAAGGTGCTGTCCTACAAGTGAAGGGCTTACTAGCATGATAAAGAAAGCATTACTCCTCCCAACCATGCCGGCCATGGCATACAGCCAACCGATCAATACTATTATAATACCGAATGTACCTACGGCTTTCTGGGCGGGAACCTTGACATCGCTGTCGACCATTTGGAGGCGCACGACGGCCAAAAGCAAGAAAGTGAAGCCGGGGCAGAAGGTGAGAAAAAATACCACGGGAGTTGATTTGAGGGAGCAGTCGCATCAAAAGTGTCATAGGCTAATGTTTGTCTTTGACGTTTTCAGCTTCCATCGATTTGGAATTAAGCTTGCATCCAGCTACCGTTCCCCATACACCAGCCATGTCCCAGACTAACGACGGTATCCAGGTTCAAAACACCTCTAAAATTGGCATCCACAAGCCTCAAAACGAAAGCTATCAATACTAAGGCACAAAGACCCAATAGTCCAGGGCCCGCAAACCTCTCGAAGCTAAGCTTATATGGGCCTGGTTGGAATGTACTACTAAACGCTGGCATCATAGTACTGTTTGTCGGGACTCTCCTAATAGGCGCAGCCGCGCCGTGTCGGGTAGGCGTTGGTGGCATATAGCTGTTTCTGATGGAAGTTGCATTTCTTCCGGTATCTGTCCCCCTGGAGTACGTGGAAGCATCCTGCGCATTGATAGCTGCCATAACTGGAATATCCTCAGTAGGTTACCGGTATTGCGCTTGAAAGGGTCCTCTCCCAGGGTGCTTTGGAGTGGGGATCCGGGAAAAGCATGACCAGCAGGGTACAACTTAGCTTAAATAATGATGAAGAACGCCGCTACTTCAGCTATCCCCACCCTTGAAGCCGCCCTCATTGAATTGGGGTACAGGCGAGAGTAATTTGTACTAGTTCGGGTCAATATAGAGAAAATTATGGTGAATCAAACTAGTTTACTACACTAATGCGGCCCCCTTCTCCCGTCATGGACGTTTGGCTTTCATCCTGTTAAAGCACGAGAAGTGCAAGCACCCCCACCAAGATAATTGCTTTAGTCACACCCCTCCATCCCGAATCTCAAGGGCCCAGATGCCTCTCTATCTTATAGGAATATCCGTGGGTTCTAAAGTTCCCCACACCAATAGTCAGCCTGCTGTCCCGGATCATCCGCTATACCGGACAGATTCTTGGGATTTTGGCCGTCTGGGATAGCAGGATGCGACTATACTTGTCACAATGGTTAAAAATTCACCAGTTATTCACCGTTTGCTTCTGCTGGGACTAGAGTGTCGCAGCCGTATAACTGGACCTAGTCTATGGCTGAAGCTCCTGACCTCCGGGAGCCGTTTGAACCCTGGTGGAGGGCATCCTGACGTCCGCCATTTGTTAAAGGGCCGAACCGCCAAAGCTACCAAGAAAAGAGGCATTCAGCCTTTCCAAACCCACATCGAGCTCCTTCCTCTCAAGAACTACATTCGCCGTTCGAAAGTATCACATGTCCCGGGGAAGCTACTAGAGTTGATGGCTTTCCCATTATCAACGCGCCTAATATGTTTTTTGTTTTTTTTGGCGGTTGAGAGAGATATATATGCTCACCCTCGCGAGCTGCATTGAGCGAGACACCCGGGGGGCAAAGAAGTGGAATACCATATGTAGTATACAAGCTCTACTGACGCTGGGAAACTAGAAGGGAACGAATTTGATATCCCTGCACAACCCGACATAGCATTATACCTATCTGCTCCGGTTTGAAACAAACGCCCCGTCAGTTATCGCAGAGACTCAGCAATATGGACCGACAATAGCGGACAGCAGGCACAGCCTGCGGTAAATAATAATAAAAAAAGGAAAAGGTTGGAAGACCTTCTGAGGTTTTGATTGGAGTGTTAGGTGTGCTCGAGCCAATTGAGTAACCGTGTTTTGGATCATTTCCACACTTTTCGATTCTCCCCCGCCGCAGGCTGTGCTTGCGCCCCTCTTCTTCGTCGCAAGTAATCCCCCATTTAGAGACAAGGCCTAGTCCAAAATCACCAAGTCAAATGGAAATTTTTGCCCCTTCAGAGCCGTTCCGACGGATGCACTGATGCCTAAAGTGTTGAATGGTTCAGGAATGGGAATGGCGCAACCAACCCGGCACTGTGTGTGACCTTTCCCGGGCCTGCCGAGGCCCATGTGTCCCCGATCCGGTCGTCAGCAGCACCAATTTGGCCGTTGGTCGGACCGTAAGTACTTGTACACTCGCATCCGCAACGACACACCGGTACAATATTAGAATAGCCCTCAAATAACCCCCAGGCAACTCCTCTCGGTAGAAAAGGCCACCTCTGTGAAAGTCGAGTCCTTTATCCAGGGGAAAATAAATACCATAAAAACTCGATAGATCCACAATCGGCGGTCAGGCCCCTAGCCTTCGCAATCCGAGACAAAACGCCACGAGAAGGCATAGTGTTTTCCAGAGGCGGTATAGCTTGTTTAAGCCCGGATCCCGTTCACTAGTACTCGAGTACTCGAGCATTCGTAATTTTGTCAACCTACTCCGCGAAGCCCATTGTGGGTTGAGATCCCCGGTGGTGGATCTATCGAGTTTTTACGGCAATAATCCGCTGGCAAGCCCGAGCACTAGCCGGCTACTTTAACATCGGGTCCTTGCGTCGCGAGCGATCCAGCTCTCCCAACAATCCATAAAGTTACCCGGACATGTTGCTACGGGCAGGGGTGTGGAGTTACCCGAATTAGTTATCATGGCTATCTATCATACCTTCTTAGTTCTTTGATACGGTATTCCCTCTAGGGCATATGCACGGGCCTCTACTACCTGCTTGTCACCGTATTTTCCCTTTCGCCTGGGTACCTGTCGACTTTTCCTCAAGAATTCTCAAAGATATCGTACCTACTAAACAGCTTCATGGGATATCATTCGTATTCCTCCCATCGACTGACAGGGCTCGTGGCACATTCCGGTATCGTACGTATCTCCGCTGGTTGCGATTCAGATTTCCCCCTCTCCCTCGGTACCGGTATACTGCCCTTTCATCTATCGGAAGTGCAAACTCCACCCAGGGTAAAACTGCCGACAGCCCGTGATTACTACTGAGCGGCCTAATAAAAAAAACGAAATCAAATAAATTGAAATTAGATAAAAGCAAGATAAGCATACCTGATCCCCCTTCTCTTATGAGCTAAGCGTATATAATCCCTTGACTACTACGATATTTACATCCCGGCGCTCGTCGAGAGTTTCCACCGTAAAAGGGGGGAGAAAGAAGGAAAGAAAAGGAGGAAGAAACCCTGGGGATTAACTATTATACATCCCGGTTAGCTAATTTTTCATCAAATCTTTAGTTATTCCTTCCGCTTGTCCGGTGGTTGTGTGTCGACTCAGGCTAGTTAAGGCACCAGGCTCGCCTCTTCTCAGCCCGTTCCCTTTCCGACGGGAAGTTTGTTAGAGACGTCACCAACCGACTGCTTCAGTACCGTACTCGAGTATAATAGCCGGCCCTCTACAGCACATGTCACTGATAGGATGCACACCCATGTTTATCGCGCCGCAACGGGAACGCTTCCTTTACCAACAGATCGTCACGAATCCGACCTTGGTTGTTTAGTTTATTTCGTTCGCCTTATCGGTTCAAGCTTCTGGGATCTACCGGTGCCGTAATCTGTGTATCAGGGTGGGGTTATCGAGGGGTTATCATAAGGGAGGCAAGGCGAATTGCAGGGGGGGAGCAATAGGGATGATGTGAGATTAGCTAGCTGGTCGTCGTCGTCGTCGTCGCCAGACGCCCATTTTACGAGAAATCAGCTACCTATCATACCTGTAATGATTTGGGGAGTCTCGATCCTAGCGTACCTAACTTTGGTCGGTTCATGAGGAAATATCGGGTGGGACAGTTGTCGGGGTTGGTTGTTTGGTTGTGAATGAGAGGAGTTCAGGTTCCTCTTTTACCAACCAATCAGGCATCGACGGCAGGAGAGAATGAAAATTAGGTCGAGTTATCCATGGGAGAAGAAGGATGCTGCGGTGCAGTACCTCAAATGAGTCACTTGGCAAGTTGGATCTGTGCGGAGGCTTTGCTCTTGTGAGGCCTTGGGATTGGGTTGATTGATTAATTTCAGTGTCACTGGTTCAATGGATTGGAGCGTCTCGATGGTATCATAATATCAATGCCATTTTGCTTTGGAAAACCTAAGGTATCCGGTACACTCGATGACAGCCACCCCCCCCTTTTCCCCTTCGAGAGCAACTCGGAGGGACAAAACTTTCTAGCTTTGAAATTCTCCAGAAGTGTGAGAGAATTGAGAACGGGGTGTGTATGGGAAGAAGGAAAAAACTGAGAAGAATCTCCATGCCAAAACGAAGCAAATGCAATAAAACCCAACCCGAAAGTATGCTAGATACTGCTGCTACTACTACTACTACTACTACTACTAATCAAACAAAACGGTGATGATGATGGTAAGAATAATGAGATGAAAAGATGCGCCGGTGTCCGTCAAGACAAGATAAAAAAGACAAAAGACAAAAAAAAAGAAGTTCCCTATCGCGACTAGATGACAATTTAGACATCTAATAAGAAATAACTAAGGAGGCACGATCGGAACGCAGGCAGTCGTGTCGTATCTTCCAAGGAGTTCATTCGGGACTGGGGCAGGCGGGGCAGAAGCAAAGACCCGTGTTTTCGCTTTGCTGGCTCATTTTGCGACACTGGTCGGTATGGTCCAATCCATTTGCATACGCTTCACCCAAGTCTGTAGAGACAGAACCCATAAGCTGACCGCCGGAATTGTGAACGGTGACAGTTGATTTGGTGATCCGAAAGTAACCGGCCTTATTCTGTGAAGGACCGCCGTGAGGGTTGCCTCCTTGAGGGCGGCCGGTTTCGACATATTCAAGACCCTCCTCCCCGACTTTTCTTGCGGGGCGGGTTTGTGAGGCATCGTGCTGTGGTGCGGATGAGGTCGAAGTGTTGCTCGAGTGCGTGGATGTTGTCTCGGCTGAAGCTACAGAGCTTCCTGAGCTAGAGGGAGCTTTCTGAAGAATGACGACCGGGCGGCGAGGAGCATTGGTAGACATGATGTTTTTCGGTTATTTTTTTAGGGGAAGAAGGAAAGGCGTCGGTTGTCTGATCTATGGCAGGCGGGTGGGGTGGTTAAAGGCGTTGGAAGCTTGGTGACAGGAGAACAGGATGTGGATAGGCAATGTGCCTAGTAAGATAATATGATAAATAGCTTGAGGGGGTTGTTTTGAGCGTGCTGTGGGAGCGGAGTGGGTAGGAGGAAGAAGGAAGAACGAAAGAGGTCCTTATATTATCTCTTTATCTTCTCGGATCCTGTGGCAATGCCCTCCTCTCCTTCCCACACACCCACACGGATCCAGACCCCGAGCGAGCAATCCAGAACCAAGTGGAATGCCATCGCATCGGGATCCTCACGCGCACTCGGTCATAGCGCAGACCACCCGCCCGAATGACTAACTAAAGCCCTCCGCCCACTCCGTGCGATAACGAGTCCAGGCAACCAAGTACCGTCGCCAGGGGAGGGGAGCACTAAGCCCTATTCTGGCAGCGCGGCAGTAGGGCAACAGCCAGGAATGGAGAGGGAAAGAAGCTTGGGGCAGTGAGGGGAGATACGGTAGAATGAAGCCGTCATGGGGATCACCATGGCGGCTGGCGGGACCGTCCGCAGATATCAGTGTTATTATGTCAATCTCTAAATGGCCCCGCTTTATTTATTTCCCCCCTTTTTTCCCTTTCTATTTTCCCTTCCCTTTCCCAAGGCTAACAGCCCAGGCCTGAGCGCAAAGAGGTGAGGTTCCTCAGCACCGTAGATCTGCTGCGGTACGATGGTTGTTGGGGCGCGCGAGCTCGGAGCAGAGGAGGGCCGCGGCTGCAAACGGCATTGGGTTCTCAGAGTTCGGCTGGGAGGTTGTGGAAAGGGAAAAAGCGAGAAGCCTAGAGCCGGTACAATTGCTGGGGCAGACAGAGTGTGGTCGTGGGGGGTGGGGCTGAGTGAGTGAGAAGGGTACCAGTGCCCTGTTTTCTTTTTCTTTTCTTTCCTGCTCTATCCAGGCACAAGGAGGTGAGGAGTGTAGTTCTGTGCGCCTTCTTCTCCGCCACATTTCTTCTCGTCCACTCGGGAAACATTTTGTGCTCATTTCTGTCTAGACCGCGCTCTTCTGTTTGTGCAAAATGGGTCCCATCACGGAGCGGGAAAGACTGGGCCGGCACTGTATGGTGCGATGCCCTGCGGCTGCACAGGTTGATTTGTCGGGGCCGCTCTACTCGAGCATTCAGCTCGGCGAGGGCATGCATGATCCCGGTGCTGGGCTGTGGCCCAGAGCATCTGGAAGCCTGCCACTTTCGTTCATTCATCCACACCTCATCTCTCATCTCTCATCCACCTTGAGCCATCCATCTCGGAATGTGGCCGATTGCATAGTATGCCACGTCGTACCTTTTCTTTTTTTCTTTTTTTCTTTTCTTCCTTTCTTTCTTCTTCTTTTTTCTTTCTCTCCTTCGCTCTCCTTCTGCTCTTTTTGTTGTTGTTGTACGGCAGTTGCTCTTGTTGCTTGTGATAATGACGGAGATGCCCCCTTCAAGTTTTCAGCTGACCTCTGGCTGGTCGGCGGCGCTGCAGGGTGCGATGTATGCGATGGGCCATTCACCCAATCCTATCCAACTCGACGGATTGGATTTGTACTTTGTGCAGTAGCACCGCAGCCCCATCCATTCAGACGTCTGCGGCTGTCTATGATACCGGTATTGATCGTACCCGTTAAAGAATAAAGTATCCCCCAAGTCTACAAGCACAGATTGAGCTCGCAGAATTGAAGCGGGGTGGTGGTGGTGGAGGCAGGAGCACTTTGTACTCCACTTGTACTTTCTACCGGTAAGGGCACATGTACTCTACATACAGTAGTACACTTTATTTTTTTCATTTTTTACTTCGTCTAAGCCTTTCACCCACCTTTTTCTCTCTCTTTCGTACCTGCTCATTTGCACTTCCATGTGATGCGCCTTTATTTATTAATTCGGTAAGGTACCAACCAGGCAGCCTGAAGCCTTACAAGTATGCAATTGCTCGATATTACTGTACCATCCCGCCGCCGATCACCCACCACACGATAAGGGTTAAATGGATAAAATAGTAATACTGTGCTGTATGATACATACCGGCAACAGCGAGAGAGAGAGGTGAGGAGAAGAACAATAACTCCCAAAAATAGTATTAGAACTCATTCACTAGCTAACTCACCCAGTCATCGCTCCTGACCCCCTGCATTTTAAGATTTGTGACAAGGCAGGGGAGAGGAAAGAAAGGAAGAGAGGAGGAAAAATAAATGGGGAAGCGCTGGAGAAAAAGGGGTTGAGTCGGGTGGTCTACGATATGACGAGTCCGTCAACCAGCCCCATTTCACGGTGCTATTCTGAGAAATGGAAGGATACCGAGGCGAAAACCCTTCTCCTCCGCTGCCAGGGGGGGGGGGAGCGAAAGGAAAGGAAGAGAAGGAACTGGAAGATCATACTGGTGATACCCCAGAGAGCAAATTCGCACACACAAAACACGAATTACGAATGGATACTCGAGTGGTGAGTATGATATGATGGTTAGGCGGAGGGGCAGGGGGCGGGGAAGGGGCAAGGCACTATGGTTCAAAGTGCTTACCTGTGTCCGGCACTCGAGCATCGTCCTGTGCTACAGTACAATACCGGCAGTTCCATGGGTATGGAGGGAGCTGGAATGGAAGATAAAGGAGGTATCACCGATATATTGTACTCGAGTGCGCAAAGAAGAAAAAGAAACAAAACTATTTTACGTAGACAGACCGATTGACCACCGAACGAACGAACAAACAAACTCCGTCTATACCGAACGCTACGTATCCATAATTATCCATAATTATCGTCACCAATCATATCATTCGCAAATGGATAAACGAGACCGTCGCTGCGCACAACTGTTTCGCGCACTTTTTTCCCCCGAACTTTTCTTCCGATCGCACAGACTTCGCACTTGGCTTGGGGATTTTGCCTTGCGTATTAAGGTTAGTAGGTAGCCGCCAGCGAGTCAGCCATACTATGTCGCCGCAGCAAAATCACTCATTATCAACCTGTTGCTCCAATTGCTCTTTCCCCTCTGCCGTTGTCGCTGTCGAGGCCAATGACTCTTTGGTCTCGGTGGATTGGAGCCGGACTGGAACGGCGCCCATATATTTCCCCACGCGGAATAGGTGCCAGCAGCTATTGTTAGGATTTGCCTATGTGTTAGCCCTGTTTTTCCAGCTGCCGGGAGATTCTATATTTTACAGGTATGGCATGATGTATGACGGTTTGGGGAGTGGAAGGGGGGAAAAATAAGGCGGCAGACGTGGGGGCTTTGCACTCAATGATGCAAAAAGTAGGCGGACGATTTGGGGGGCAGGAAACAAAAGGGGGCTTGCCTCGGCGCTTCGAGGACATATCTTTGCATTGCCTCGCGGAATCGATGCTTGTATTCTCTGGGGCTGGTGACTGTTGGCTTCTTCCCTCCACCCCCGGCGAATCCCTTCTCCTTGACCCAGCTCTCAAGTTTCTTATCCCAAGTGAAGGTCCTGATGCAGTCTTGATGGGGCGTAACGTTAGCACAAAAAGAAAGAAGGCTGAATGGAAATAAAAAGCAAGTGGAGAAAACAAAAGGAAAGAGAGGACTAAAAGGTGTAAAAAGGATGGGGCCGACCGGGTGAGGAAGAAAAAAGGTGGGCACCTACCTATTATTCCAACAACCAGCTCCTTCTTCGCCTCATCGATCCCTATCATCAGCGAATAGTCCATGACGTTCTGTCGAGACAGAAATAACGTGTCGTTCCACAAGGATGCCCGAAGAAGCTTTTTCGAGTGCTCTCTCACAAACAGAGGGGACTCGTAAATGAATTCTACCATGTTCTCGTCGAGCAACACTTCGTTCTGGTCGCCCGTGGCATGAGTGTATCGATTACGCATGGATCCCTTGAGGTCGAATATTCGGGTAGTCTTGCGATCATAAAACAGATTTTCCATTACCAGGACGTCCCACTTAATATCGGTCCCAGTCGTTGTGTTCTTAATATATATCTGGTAGAATCCGAGCATCTTTGCGATCACAGTTGGGAGCTACGACTCAGTTGGGTCAGCTGTGCCTGCGGCTGCGGGCTGTGAGAGGAAAGGGGTACGGTACTGCTCACCTCGTGGAAGAAAGCTTGGGACATGAATTGGAAATACGCTGGTGCAAATTTGATGAATGCAGCCGTCTCGATGGGTGATAGAGCTTTTAATACGATCCTCTCATCTTGAGTTTTCAGAAACACTGACTTCGTCTTTCCGCCCTTAGAATCCCACTTGACACACCGGGACAAAGATTCGACATATCTGTCTGCCACGCCGCAATTTTGTCGGAGAGCATCGAACTGCTCTGCATAGAATATCTTGCAAAACATCTTCGCCGAACCCTCTTGAAATTCTGGGGGGTACGAATTATGTCAGTGCTGAGTTCGGGAACCAACCCTGGAAACAGAAGGAATGGGGGCATACGGTATTTAAGGTGAGTGCCCGTCGTTTTCAGCAACGAACGTTCGAGCTCAGGATGGTCCTTGCCATCAAAGAAGTGACTGGGAAGTGCTTCTTCAGAACTCTGAGGCCTTTCCGTGCCCGAGGTATCCGAATTACGAATGAAGTCTAGCTTTATCTCATAGTCTTGGCTGTTGAGGGCAAAGGCGATCAGGGAACTTGGTTCATCTTCCCGAACGATGATGTCGGAATCGTTGAACACATGATCTGTCGGGTGTCTGGGTTCAACTCATGTTAATGATATATCTGGCACGGGGGAGGCGTGCGTCGGGGCTTACAATGGGTACTCTAACGATGACCAACCACTCGCAGATCGTTCGGCCCAGAAATTTGAAAGTGTTTTCATCCAGGCCCTCTTCTCCTGCAACGGTGTATCTAGGGGTGTCGGCAATACGTCGGCGATGGAAGGAGGGGGGGGGACGGTCTCCGGATCGCTTGTTAGGGATGCCTCGCCATCACTCACGTCGGCATCGGACTGAGCCTGACTTGGCGGCGCAATCGACTCTTCAGACCCCTCTGGAGGTTCGTTTGGAGTTAAGGGTATGGTGTCCTCCGGTGAAAGCAGCTCTTCGGGGGAGCCCGGAGTGACTGTTGACTCTGTGCTTTCGGTTAGATTACTGAGATCTCTTCCTGGAGTGGGCACCTCGACGGGAAGCTCTTCATCAGAGAGCTCCTCAACCGCCTCCCTGACACTGCGATATACTTCGACGACAGGTTTAGAGGTAGCCACTGGGAGAGCCCTGGAGCGCTTAGCTTGCTGCTGTCTTCTCTCTTTTGCCCTCTCCTTTTCAAACTCTCGGCTCAATTGCTCAAAATGTTTGGCGAGACTCGAAACTCTAGACTCCCTGCGTTTGGGTGGTGGTGGTGGAATGGAACGTGGTATCTGAGATTTCTCTTGTGTCTTCCTGGTTGCAAGTGATCCAACCCGCGTCTTTTCCACGACCTTCTTGTCAGTCCTGATTTTATCCTTCCCTCTCATCGGATCAGAAGCCTTCTTGATTGGCATTGAGGTCGTGTACGCTAGGGGCCTCAATATAGTACCAGATAGTCCAGGCGCTTCGGGCTTTCGTTGGGGAACGGTTGGGACAGAATGGGTACGCCCGAAAGGGGGAGGCACCTTACGCCGTCCATCGATAGGCCTAGGTATGGAAGAATCTCGAACTAGGGCCACAATTGATGGACGATGGGCTGAGCTTTTTGTTGGATCTGCTTGGATCTCCTGGTTGACCGCCTCAACAATTGATGGGATGCTTTGAGATTTAGGGCGTACCACAGCAATAGGGCTATTGGGTTCTGGGTTCTCGGACGCTGTTGCTTCCGGGAGTGAAGGGACAACTTGCTCAAGTGGGAGCTCTTGTCTTGGGGTAGCGTCACCCAACGACTCCCGCCGACTCTCTGGGGTGACTGTTGTTATACTCGAAGCATCAGCATTGTCTTCACTCTTTTCTGAAGTCGCTGTATTCTCTTTTGATGGGTCATTTTTCGGGCTGCTCTCGGCGTCTTCTTCAACAACTGAGTTTAGTACATCATGCGTTTGTTTGGAAGACATTTCGCCTGGTGTGGATTCGGCTTCGCTAGGGGTTGTGGTGTCGTCCACGGCTGCTGGTTTCCCTTCCTTACCTGGTGTGGGTATTCGCTCGTTATCGGATTGCATCGCTGTGTTCGGATTATCAATGAATAACCTCTTAAGTTGGAGCGCAGCTAGTCGTCGAATATCCTTCTCAGAAGGGAAATAGTCGTTATCAAATGCACTAAACCTAGCATCCCATTCCACAACCCTCTCTTGCAGAGCTCTCAGGGCTCGGTTCAGTGGTATAATCTCAAAGTATTTCGACTTGTTGTACTTTTCCTGTAGCTTCTTGATCAGCCAATTGTGCTCCGTGTCAGCGGTCGCCTTTAGAGTCTCGATTTCGGCTTTGCATGCGTCTATTTTATCGGAGCTAACTGAGTTAACCTTGATGTCCCGGAGCCGTGACTTGACTGATGCAAAAAAACGATTCATCTTGTCCTCATATTGATTATAACATTCGTTCTTTATTCGCAGGTCAATCTCGGGTTTATATGCGATTTTTGTCCGCGGCACCACGATTTCCAAAAGCTCTATTGGTTCGTACTGAAAGAGGACGGTCAAGCCTCGGTATCCAAAGCATCGTACGTGATCGCGGTTCAAATCGTGTACACAGCTGCCGGACTTGAGCTTCATCTCGGAGCTCCAGAAGGCAAGTTCAAGATATTTTCCAAAGGAATATTTCCAGGTGCTCTCTGACATGGGGATCGGAGGGCTAGACATGTCGGGACAAATCTTGCAATAGCTCCACATTGAGATACCGTCGTGCATCCCTTGGATAGGGCTCGGCATCTTATCGCGTACAAAGACGTTCACGCGTGCTTGACCGTGGACGTAAGAACGATGGTGGTCGATCATTTTTCTGTCGCAGGTGTCACTATTGCAGGTTTTAAATGCAGTATCGCACAAATATTCGACGTATTGACCGAGCGTGCAATCAGTTTGCTCGAGTGGAAAATCTGGGTCCTGAGCATAAAACTCCAGCCTGCGTATCTCCGGCCCTTCACATGGCACCGTTGTGGTCGTGCAAACTAGGCTGTAAAGGATGGCAATATTCTGGTGAGCATACGGATCGAATAAATCGTCGTACTGGGCAAGGTAGTTCTCCCATTGCTTCTTTTGGGTCTCATAGACATAGAGCGCTTTATCGTATTCCGCGTCGTGGATTGCTCGTAGAACTTCTGCTATTTTCTTGGTCATACTATTTTTAATATCTCCATGAACCATCTCGGGCTGGACTAACTCGAAAACTTCTGGCGGCTTGGCTTTCTCATCCTCGATTTTTTCGGTTGTTAGAGCATGAGCAGCCATATCCATTTCCGTTTCAGTCTCGGTTTCAGGCCCTTCTTCCTCCTCAACTGGTTGGGAATCTTTCAATCTGCGAAGGTATACAAGCCTTCTCTCCAATTCCCGCGCTCGCATGAGGAGATATGGTTGCATGTACTTCACGAAAGGAGAGGCAGATAGGACCTTTGTCTCATGATTGCGCACCATATCCTCATAATACGTGGGCATGGGTATATCATCTGGTAGAAGATCATCTGGTAATCTACTCGAAATGCCCGGGGGTAGAGGTACTGGAGGGTTGATCGGTTGATCGGGTTCGTGCTTCTCCTCATCGGGAATTATAGGGTTTTCGGGATCCCCCGGTACTGGCTCCGGCGAGACTGGCGGAGAGGGTTCGGGAGCTTGTGGGGTTGGTTGTGCTGAGACGACTCCTGTGGCGGGTGTTGATGGAATGTTGACAAATTCATCTCTCATCAAACAAGTCTCCAACTTCAAATTGTATACTACAAAAACCATCAATTCGGTAATTCTTTTGACGGTTGCAAGTGTCGTCATGTCTCCGCCTCTTAGAACAATTGTGCAGCCAAGCTCTTTCGGACATCCGGAGAAATACATAAATGTCTTTTTTCGTCCTGGGATGTCATCATGCACGAATGTCTTCACATCAAAACTCGCGCATCGTCCTATTGTGTAAGACGGTAGAGCTAGTTTATCGATTGATGAGAAAATATCCGCCTGGGCGCATCTCGCGACGGCCTCGATGACTGATTGTTTTACAAGATGTGCGGTGACTATGCTTGCCTGAGAAAGGAGTTGTAAAGCGACGCCGGAAATGTTTTTCTCAACTAAAAGGAGAGTGGGCCGTAGAGCGATGATCCTGTTGACCATGTTCTGAAGGAACTCTTTTTCCTGCGCAATAACAGGGTCCAAGCTCATAAGCTGCTGTTGATGGCGCTGGTACTCAATAGGGAATGTGATGATGACTATTCGAGGCTGTGGAACGCTTCTTGGCATGCTCTTCAATGCCAGATTCTTCGTGAAGACCACACCAGAAACGTAGGTTGTATCACCGGGCATGCCACCAGGTATCCTCTTAACTTTGACATAGTGTCTTATATCTATAGAATCTCCAACACGAACATCAGGGTTGAGGTCATCAGTGCTTTTGAGAAGTATCGGCATGAGAGCCTTTTCCCACTTGTCGACTTCCTTGATTTCTGCATCTTTTAACAGCTGTCGTAAGAGAGTTCGTACATGATTCAAGCTCGCTGTATTGAGCTCAACCAAAGGCAGCAGGGGTCCTCTCATTGAAGCGGTCCTAGCTGTCCTAGGTGAGGGCATTACGGTTCCCCCAGCACCTGAAAACAAGGAGGATTCGCCAGCTGTTCCAACCAACGACCTCATTAAACGATGCCCTTTTCCTGATCGTGTAGGCGGCCGTGGTTGCATATTGTTTAGAAAATTGGCATTACGTTTTCGTGTGGACCGGGCAGGGTGGAGTAGGTTATTTTTCGGCGAACCGGGGTCTCCTGCACCAATACCACCTGCTAGAATCGAAGCCATCCCGCCAATACTCCCCGGGTTTCTTGACCTTGATTTGGAGGGGTTTGACGCCTTAGGACCTGTCGAAGATGTGCTATCACTCTGCGTGGTTGCCGCGAATGCATGGGCCCCTGCGCTGCTCCCAAAGCCGTCAGGATATTTTGGGGCAATGGTAGCGAATATACTCATTTGCTCCGAATCGCTAATATCTTCGTCGCTCATGTATGGGGCAAGATCGGGATCGATGATGTTGTCGGAGTGAAAAGCCGGAAGCTTCCGATGCGACCTAAGCTCATCCACGGGGTTGCGGTGGAAGGGTGCGCGCTCGTTGATAACGCTTGTGTTTCCAAGCCATCGATGGGAGCGGGAGTGTTGCTTGGGGTGGTGATGGTGGTGGTGATGGTGGTGGTGGTGAAGGTGCCCGATAGGGTTTTTGAGCGACGCAGCCGTACCGGCCCGAGACAAGGACGCCTTCCCCGAACGTATAGACGAAGGGCGAGGGGGAGAAGGCAATTCGGCATTGATCTCAAGAATTTGGGAACGTCTATTGGGGTTCTTTCCGGCCATCATTCTTGTTGCTGGAATAGCCATTAAAGGCGTTGTGCCAAGCCGCATATCCTTGGGCATACTGAAGGGTGTCATTGGTTCACCTATTGGGGTAGCAACAGCGCTGTTAGGTGGGGAATTGCCAGTAGGCGTTCCATTGCGCTGGTCTATAGCTTGGGCATTATGAAAGACAGTGGATGAGGAGAACTCGTCAGAGTCTGATTCATCTTGATAATCGTTTACGATGGCGAGGCAAGGATTGTTGCAAACGCGCATGGATCCCTGATGGCCAAACTTTTCGCCAGTGATTAGTGTTGTGCATTTGGAACAGAATATTTGGCCGCACAATCCTGTTACATACATTGATCCATCAGTTTCGTAGCCCCATTGATAGCAATTGCTCGGGAAGGGGTGATATCATGGTCTGGACGTACGACAATGATGCTTTCTTCTCCAAGCGGAAAACGTGTTTCCGCATAGAAAGCACTCTTTGCAAACTTCATCTTTCATCCAAAAGTCCCTTGTAAGGTTTCCCATTCTCAATTGTCTTAGTGCCTGGCTGACAGCCTCTGAATTGCCAGCACCGGTGACGCTGGTATCGCTGCTTATCCCAGCATCGTCGAATCCTTGTCTATATACCGACGAATCCCCACTCTGCTTATGATTCCCGTCATTGGATGTTGCCGCGTGGCTTGATTCGGTGTCTGAGCCCGGCTCTCCAGTTATCTTGAAACCAGGAAGAAGTTGGCTTTGGTCTGTGCTAATTCTCGAGACGGGAGGAAGAGGGCGCTTCCTCCTTGGGCTTGACTCAGGTGGAGGTTTTAAGTTTGGAGGCGGCAGCGAGAGTTGCCCAGATGGGCTCGGGGTTTGCATTTGCTGTTGTAGTGCGGAGAACTGATTCTTCTCGAGTGGTTGTTGTAGGCCAAGTGTTGACTTTATGGTAGTGGGGTTGGTAGAATGTGTCCCGGGGGGCGATGGGAGGGGAGTGTGGGAATTTGAAAACATCTGGCCTGAATCTAGTGATAGGCCAAGTCCGTTGATATCCCTTGTTGGGAGTGATAGTAAGGTCGAGTTGCTTAATCTCGTCTTCGATGGCGAGTTACTATCCCTGGGGTTAGGCTTAGAAATATTGGCAGGCGACTTGGAGACTGCGGGGGCCGCCTTCCTAGAGCTTCCAAGTCGGGCAACGTCATGCCCACCCGGTAGCCTGGGATTGAGTAGAACAAGGTTATCATCATCGCTGCTATCAGTGATGACCTCTTCATCTGTTATCGCGCTTCCAGATTCCCCATCTTCATCCCCCGCGAACAAACTGCCATCGTCTCGAGTACGATTATCTACGGTGCCATCGTCGTCGTCGTCGTCGTCGTCATCATCATCATCACCATCATTATCATTATCATTATCATTATCATTATCATTATCATCATCGTCGTCGTCGCCCTCGGCTGCACTCTGAATCGATATCGCAGGGTACCCTCCTGTTCCGGCTACTACCGTTCCTGTTGCCCCTAGGAGTGCATTCCCTGTGGAATTCTGCGAGTCCTTCCCTTTCCCCTTCCCCACTGGTTTCTGGGGACTGTTGGAGATATCCTGGCGATTGGCAACCGCGTTTCCGGTGGGCTCTTCTCCCACACCATACCCGGTAATATTTGCCAGCAGGTTAACCTTCCGTAGAGCAGCCGGGAGAGCAAAAAGGCCGCCGGAGCCCATGTCTATGGATGAATTATTGCTCGACACTCGTGACTCAGACTTAAGAGACGAGCCAGAGGCATATCTAGATCTCTTGCCTGTGAATGGAAGCTGGAACTTTGTAGGAGATAAGGGCGGTGTAGATGTGCCTCTCACGGAGTGCTCGTCGGAGGCTCCGGATAGAAATGAATCCCTACTTCCAGCGTTCCCACGGTAGCTCTCACTGCCAACATCTCCACCTCGATCTTCACCCCCACCATGTACGCCAACCGCACCCCGCACTGCAGCCGCTACGCTTCTGACACGAGAGTAAAGTCCTCCAAGGAGTAACTGCTCGGTAGAAGCACTGGGCGGTGATGCGAGGGAGAAGGATGTCAAGCCGGGCGTTTGGCACGATGAAGCATGGATCTGTTCCAAGTCTGCCGGGGGTGAAGAAAAGTCGAGCAGTGTTTGGGATAGGGATAATGAGGCACGCCGACGGGAACTCTCACCGTCGACATGTTCCGGGGCCGTACCAGAAGAGCGGAATGGTGAGTATGAGCTTCTGGAAGAGTCCGCCATTCGTATTGCGCGTCAAGGTCAATGCAAGTAGAAGGGAGGAATTGGGTTAACGGGTGATGAAAATAGTTGATAGCTATATAGCTCTGGTAAGGAGTGGGCGAAATACGGTAGCTTCCAAAGTTTGATTCCGGGAATATCCGTAGTTAACGCTCTCACTGAAATTTCTCGCCGTGAGGGCGCCTCCTGACCGACTGCCGGGAATGGCACAGGCGGGCAGGCAAATTGAGACACGACAAATGAGATGGAGGAGTTCTGGAGAATGGTATGGTATGTCGGAACGAAGGCTCTGATGGAATGATAATAATAATATTATGAACAAGGGGGGTTGCTTCTGTTGTGAATTCTAGCCATGGGTCGGAGGGAAAGAAGAATTAGTAAATAGAAAATAAATACAGTAACTGTTGATAGCGGCGTTCTTTATGGGTGACTGACATAATTTTGTCCTCACTCCCCCACTTTGAGCGGAGAGGGTGAGGAGAGGAATGACTGCCGAGATGGGGCTTGGAGATGTGATAAGCGTTGGAGGAATACCTAGCCCTGGTGAAAGTGCAGACTCTATTGGACCTTACTGTAGCGTTCTGTGCTTGGCAAGTAAAGGGTGGCGTCACAGGGGCCGGGGGAGGTGAAGCTGTCACCCATCTTTTGATGAGCGATACGGTAATAGGTTGATTCCCCGCATCAGTTATGTAACTTGACTGATGGCTCACACTGGGCGAGCGATCGAGATGGCCGTATGTTCACATGACTCGTAACTGGTGGGAAGTTATGCACAAGGCCTCAGTTATGGGGAATTGGACCCTTGGAAGGTTTGCCCGGCGGGGTACTTATATATAGGGCTTTAGAAACCCCGCGGGATATACAGTATCATATCATGTGGCACGAGTGGTCTCCGTCCCATCTAAAGAAGCGGTTGTCGTGCCAATGGTCATGTTCTGCAGGGAGTCACGAACGTGAACTTGAGCTTGTTACTATCATAGCCAGTACTTGTACTAGTAGTCTCTCACTTTCCAAATATGCTTGTTGTGAATTGATGTGAATTAGTGTGAACTTCAGAGTTGTAACTTTACTCGGGTACTCGGGTAGGCTGTGGGCCCTCTAGTTCTGATGCTGGAATATTCCTTCTACCCTATATTGCAGAACCTCTTTTCTCCATGAACAAGCTAGTCCATAACACAGAGCAATGTTCAAGTTCAAGCTCACACACACATTTGACTGGCTGGTTTGTGTTGACTAGTACCGTATCGTGCTGATAGACTAGTACTTGTACTCGTATATACAAGGGTCAGGCAATAAAGAGTGGAACGGTGCAGGGGTGAGTGGGTTGATTTTGGACAAAAGTCTGGAATGCTGCAACCGAACTGCCCTCCCGAAGAAAATATGTCGCAATGGTGAATTACCTCTTGAACCACACCCCCTTACCATTAAGTCTCTACCTTCAAAGTTTAGGTATCTTTGGCCAATACTCCTGTAAACAGGGAAATATACACTGCAATATGATAGAGAAGAGTAATCCCTACATATAAATACCAAAGAATGTTGGTCTCTTGAATGAGCCATTGGGTTTCCCAGCTAAGCCACCAAGAGGACAGCATGAAACAGAATGCTAGTTCAGGCACCACACTCAGCAAGCATTCTTTATTGCCTGACCCTTGTATATGATACTTGACGCCTTTTTTTAGGAATATTCGAGTGCTATGATACCACACCAGGCACCAGACGCTGCCGAGTGCAACACTACCGTAGACTAGTATATGAATGCCATTAAAGTTATCGTGCTACCCGATACTGGCACCATCTACTCGAGTATCAGCATCGTCTTGCCTGCCGGGTGATGGTGGCATAACCTACCCCATCACCTAAACCATGAGAAGGGCAACTCTGAGGGGCGAGCAGGGAGCCTCTGGGCCATGATATCGTACCCGCACCGGGATCGTGCTGAAGTTGCCCTCCTGATACCGTATAATCTCGTGAAATCCACTATCTCCGAGCTGTGACGAATACCCCTGTAAATCGCGACATCAGCCCACGATAGGTTTAGTTTGTCAAGCTAACGAGATCCAACAAGACAGAATGACTCAGGCTATACCGTGTCAGGAAAGCACTAATCCTTCTTGGGGACTTTTGACTGAGAATCCGGAGATTGGGAGCTGATGGAGATAGTGGATTTCACGAGATTTTACGGTACGGCACTTAGCCGTTGCTTGGACCACCCTAGGGCGCTCGCTTCCAGGACTCCCATGACGTCTTGGCATTGAGAAATTACTGGCAGAGGAGAACACGCTCGCATGCCCTACCTACTAAGCAACGCGTCCCCTCAGCTACTTTTTGCCCACCACCAAAGAGTTCCCCCCACCATCTCTTCCCCCACCATACAAACTTCCTCTCCGGGCGAGACAAGGGGCACTCCCGACAAACCTTGGAAAAATGTCGGATCTTTTGCGATCTGCTTGGTTAGCAGGGAGTGTGTGCAAATCTTTAGCGGGATGGCGGACAAGGAAGGAATCTGGAAAGCCGCCCCAAGAGTATAGCATTTCTCCTGACAGAGACCTCTTATTGCGGGGTACGAAAGAGGGCGTTTTGCAGCTAACTAAGGTAAGCACCTGAGCCTTTATACCCTTGATTGGTCTTCTCCCTCCTTGCTGTGTGCGGCATCTAAACTGTGCTCAGTTCTTAACCTATGAGAATCCTCTTACTGCCCAGTTGTCGGACAAGTACTTTTATATCGATTGCGAGTTTACCCCCACCTGCCGGTCATGGTTTGAAGCGGAGCACGGAAAGGATCTCTTAAAGATCAAAGGGGCTTTAATCCAACTGCTGGAGTATGAAATACGATTTGCTGGCTCGGACGGAACCCTTTCCGAGAAGGGCATTGCCTTTGGGGGACAGTTGGCGACTATGGTGGCTCGCGCCAGTGAAGCTCGCGGGTCGCTTACCGGATACGCAAAGCGCAACACCCCGCCGATACCGATACCTGTCTTTGTCATCCAAAAATTTGTGCTGCTTGCATGCGAGGGTGAGAGAACATGGGGAACTCCGAAGACCATAATGGCTCATGCCAAACTCGAGGCTTTGCTGGCGGATCTCCCAAGGAGGAAGGTTTCGGTCGTGGGTGGGAACGGCGATAAGGATAAGGAATTACGCCGGTTGGCTCAACAAGTTCCGGGTACGGCGACGACGACGACGGGTCGTAGGGAAGTTGCCAGAGACCAAAGCGGTGAAGAGGATGACGGCGATGAGGATTCAGATTCACAGCCATTTGCCACTCAGGCTCTGAATAAGTTTTCTTATTTTGACGATCTTGATTTTGAAACACAGTCCTCATTTCGTGCGGGAGCTCCAACTGGTTCGGGGCCAAGCGATTCTTTACCATCCTCACTTTGTGTGCCACAGAAGACCTCTCGCCCTTTAAAGCGCAAGGAGGTGAGCTTCGAAGTTCCACTAAAAAAGTCTGCTATCCAACCTAAAGTTCAACGTGTGAGGAAGCTACGGAAGAGCCAAAATAGCGATGTCTTTGACCATAACAGTACGAACAATTCGCTTGTGTTGCATCCAGGTTGGCAGGGTATGGTAGAGGTTACGGAGGAGGACTCAACCATTCCTGAAGACCAGGAAATTGAGCTTGAAAAAGAGACGGGTAAGTGTGCTGTCGCTTATGATTCTTTGGGTATCAATCTTTAGTTTATAATGCATGACTTGCTTTTGCATTTTCTAACGATTATTATAGCATGGTATCCCCCTCAACCTAGGGTTGGATATTCTCGCAGCCCTGCCTATGATATACGGAAAGAGCAAGCCATCTTGGAGAGGTATCGGCCCGGTGGCATTTATTTCGGGAAACACACCGCTAGGAAGACGTGCCTAACTCACCAAAAGCCTTCTCCCGATCTGGCTGAATCAGAGGATGTGGGAAGTAGTGTTTCTTGGCCTTCAAGCCCAGAATATCAGGATCCTAGATTTGTAGGCCGCGATGTTACTAGGACACCACCCCACAGTAGCATAATGTCTCCCGTGCGGAGCCTGGGCCCCCCAGCGAGCCGGGCGCCTAAGGGGAGAAGTAGCAGTTCTATTCTCAAAACACCAGTCGGGTCGGGGGACAGTTCCGCTCTACCGAAGAAAAGGGGCTCCCAGCAACTCGCATCAAATAAAAAGTCCGGCAAGCGCGGAAAGACCTCTGGCAGTAGCCTAGCTTCAAGCAAGCAGGGCTCCCCTAGTTTTTGTGGTGGACCGTCAAAACGCGTAACCCGTGGTGCTAATGGTATTAGTAAGAGGGTCTTGCCTGATCCTACAAACTCGGTAATATCTCCATATCTGTCTGACATTCGCATTCTAATGCCAGTCAGGTGTTTAAACGGCCAAGAAAACGACCCAATCTGAAACAACTCAGTTATGACTCGGCCGACGATTTTGAGGATCTTGAAGAGGTTGACTACTCTGATCAGTCTAGTAGATCTCGGACTCGGGAGTTTAGTGTTGAACCCCCTTTCCCTGTTATAGACCCTCATGGCCGCACACGAGTTGCGAAATACGGCATCTTGGGCGCGCAGCAGGTTGAAATATGGGATAGAAAAAGGAAATTGGCGAAGAAGTCTAATACTGGCAGTGTTCCTGTCGATGAAGATGATAATAGTTTTAGTGACACTTCGTTTCCAGACCCAGATATCTTGGAAGATTTGGCAACTTTCAACTCTAATGGTGAAAATGGTACGGAAGACGGGTTCTCTCAATTCATGGCTAATCGCGCTCACGAGAAGGATTTGCACTCTACTCCCTGCGATGTTCCCCCATCGATAGAGCCTAACCCAATGCGGCCGCTTCTCTTCTCCAATCATGATGATGATACTATTGGAGGAAGATCTGCTGGCCGTAGCTTTGGAGGGGGTTCTGAATCCTGTGGGGCCCCGTTGGAAACGGGACACAATAAAGAACCGAGTATGAGCGACGATGAGAATGATATACCCCAACAACCATCCCTACTCCCTTCTCAGACTGCTTTCGTAATAACTTCATCTGCTGCCAAGCAGGGGGATGACCAGAAGGAAGTTGCACTGAACCGAGAATTGTCAGCTAATTCTACCAAGCCCTCTTATGGCGGTCAAGAGCTGGATAAAGGGAAAGGTCTCTCAAGATTCGAGGGTGCTCCACGAAACGGCTCCGCATTGGTTGCCGGCAGGCAGGTATCTTTGGATGCGGAGGTATGCAGTCTACAATTTAAACAATCTAGGCCCGACTTGAAGGAGATGTGTCATTCGTCCTCCCCTATACCTGCCGCTACCGTTCAGGTGAAAGAGACACCGTACCGTGGAGACGGTCGACCTTTCTTGGCTCGGGGGCATGCGGTGTATATGAATGATGATTCTGACCAGGAAGGCATACCTGGCACAGAAGATCCACTTAGTACTGTTCAGGTTCCAGACTCGTCCCAGGACCAACTATTGCGGGAAAATCAAGAATATCGGGCGAACCTCGAAGTGCAGGTCCCTGCGTCTTCTGATGGGGTCCAGATGCAGAAAAGGCAAACACCCGCAACTCTTTCGAAGGTTGGGGAAGGGGTTCCATCGAGTAGCGATGAAATCCGTCGCTCGGGGAAAGCCGATATCCTCAAAACATTGGAGAAGCCTGGGAAGGTGCTTACCACCAACTCGCCGGTCAGCAAGCAATCAGCAAAGCACATAGCACCCTCCCTTTCTCCCACTACCAATACAGATAAAGGGCCCAAGATCGCATTATCGATTTTGGTCCCCCGGGCCCTGTCTCCGGAACTAACAAATCTCGACCCCCCAGCAGCTGTTGAGACTAAGGAAGTTAGTGTCATTGACATTTCTTCTGACGAAGAGGTTCCGGCTCCTACACCACCAAAGCCTGTCAACCTGCTAGGATATCTTAGGGCAAATCGGGCCCTCAGGGATGCGACTCCGGTGGGCAAGGAGCGGTTAGAGCCCGAAATGTATGCTGGCATTCGTTCACGTTCGCTTCGTATCCCTGGTCAAGAGGATAAAACGGAAGCGGAAAAGCAGTCAGAGGATGTGAAGAGGAAGAAGTATTTTGGGACCAACCAAGCAAGACCTTGGAATGACCCTTGGAAGCCTGTTGGCGAATTGGCTCGTCTCGAGAAAGGCAGGTTGGAGAAGGAAGCGAAACTTGGGGAAGATTCTTCCCCCAAACCTTCAGCAAAACCAAGAGGGACTCCTGCCGCTGAAGACTGGTTCCGCGATCCAGATACGCCTGTTAAAGTTTTTCTGAGAAAGCTTAAGGAACTGAAACAAGTTGGGAACGATGCCGGGGGAATTGGCGCCGAGGAGACTCATGCCAACGAATGAAGTAGAGTCATCTATCGTTGGGTCCAGGCACTCTGACCTTACCGCCTCCGATGGGGGCATAAAAAGTGCTATTTTTATTTGTTTTTAGTGAATTTTCCTATACCATCTCCCCAACCAGTTACGCATCCGGCCATGGAGGGGAATGGAAGCGCGAGAGCCGGGGGAGGAAGGGGTTTCTTTCGTGGCGTTAGGAGAATCTGGTTTTACTTCGGTTTTTATTTTTATTTCACATTACCCACCCCTGTCATACCACTTATCACTTTTTCTTGTTCATAGTAGCGATTTGCTTTAGCCTTTCCCCTTACCTTTTTACCACTTGCTGATGTCATTGCAGTCATGTGTATTATGGTTGGCGATGTACACATTCTGATATTGGGGGTAAAGGGTTTACTGTGAGATATTTGTATGATAGTATATATAGTCGGTTCTTTACTGGCATTGAGTTAGGGTTGTGTGTATGATACTTGCGCAACGGCACCGATTGTACCTTTTGTAAATTGGAAGTCCTGCTCACGATTCCCAGCGCTGGTCATGGTGCAACATACTGTAAAGAGATTTCTGGGGTTTCTCCCTGGGCGAAGTGAAGGGTACACTTTTGTCCTAAGAATAAGGAGAACGGTTAAGGTCTCAAATGGCACTAGTTTTCAGAAAAAGTCCCCTCAAACGCTGTGGTATATACTAAAAACAGCGGGTCCTGTCTACCTCCTTGGGCACAACAAGAGGAAACAGAAGGGGGCACACGATGGATGAATCTCTCGTTTTGGGATCGGAAGCCACAGGCCACTATCAACCCAATGCTAACTAGGTGTCTCGAAGAAATCCTGAACTGCAAAAAAGAGAAAAAAAGAGAAAGAAGACCCGAAGGGAGAGAGAAATTCGGCTTGGAGCAAAAATCCAGCCTACCCTAGCCTACCCGATTAATCATGCGCTGGTATCCCTTAGTGATTCTGAATCTGTTAGAAGGATATGCTTGGCTTTGACAGTTTGCGGGAGTGTGGCGGATGGCTGGGGTATGATGCGGGATGGACTGTTTGACAATGGATTATACCGACATGTCATGCCTTTCCTTTGCCATCACGGGAGCGTACGGAGGAATAGGGACGTGTGGGGAAATATATAATAGAGATGGGTGTGGTGATCCATGGGAGGATCGAGGCATGCTGGCGCAATTTGTGCTTTTTACTTATGTATTATACCTGTCTACCATTGGTTTGGTTTTAAGAGTGGGAGGCGAGTGGAATGAAGTGCGAGTGGCGGAGGTTAGATTTTGTATTTTCCCCATCGTACAAAGTGCATGGATTTTCTTGCTCTGTCGTCTATGTTACTGGTGCGCAACCCTTATTTTCCACTTTGACCGAATCCCCCCTACCCCTGGGAATCTATGATATCTGTGTTGCTCCCTTGTGGGAAGTAATAATAAACGAGTTTGAAAGAAACAAGGGGGGGATTCTTTCCTTATGTGGGCTCTGTTGGCCGCGCAATCGCTCTATCTGTATTTTGAGCAACGGTTCCGTCATGAATTATCATTCGCTCGTGCGGGATGGGGGGTAGGTAGCGGTCACGAGGGAAATTGATTGAAGCGAGTAGGATTTTATCCCTGATAGTAAGCGCGGTGCTTTTAAATACCACGGCAGATCTGTTATAATAGATAGCAATTTATAATGCTAAATTTTGAGTTTTCGGTGCTGGGGATTGTCCGGGTTGCACACTTGCCCAGCACAAATCGGTAATGTGCAAGGAAGGGCAGTTGGGTGTCTGGCTGGATAGGGACGGGCTACTACCGGAAAACTCACTTCCTCAACCGCCCCCGATGTTTAACATTTTGTGATGGCAGTTCCGCTTCCTGTTGAATGATAGATGGATCGCATGATTGGTTTTTGATTTTCTTCCTTCCTTCCTTCCCCCCCACCCCTGCCGTGCGACTCTGATGGTGCTTTTCTATTATAATTTATTGGCTATTTCGTCTTGCCTTTGTGGTGATTTCCTTTCCTGCCTGGATTGTGGGTTTGTTGTGTAGGAGTGAGGTGGGGGTAAAGTCTGGTACGGTCTGCTCTTTATGCGGATGGTGTACGGTGGTATTTGGGAGGAGTTTTCTTGAAATAACTGGCGTTTGGGACGTGAACTGCGAGAGAAAGGGTTCAGCTATTTCTTGAAATCTCGTGCGGACCACTGGTATCCGGTAAGATGGGGTGCGTTTGTGTTCTTAGAATCTCTGGTACTTTTTTGATTTCGAGTTTCTTTTTTTCTGTTATGGGTGTGACTTTGGTCGGCACCCGTGGCTGTGTCCCTGTATGCTAGGGGGGTCTAGCAACTTTCGTGATTATATTAGCCCGTAGGTTAAATTGTGGACGTGCTGGTGGGTATTTGTCTCTCGGATGCTATCAAACATAACCCATTCTTGATATCCAATCCTAGCTTTGTGATTATTCTTATGTGGTAATTCGATGCACTGGGCATCTATCCTGGGAATTTTAGAATGTTTAGGGACTCTTTCATGCTGGGTTTCATGGGTGGCTCCTATCGTTCAGACTTAGAGGGCTTATGTGAAGGTGACAGGCACGCTGGTGGGGTGAAGTTTAGAAGTGTTGGAGTGTGAAAACTTGACTCTTTTTTTTTTTCCTATTGATTTTTGTTGGCTTGGGTGTGTGTGTTGATACTGGCTAATGACTTCGTGCACTCATGCTTCCGTGCTGGAAGGCTTAACGTGTACGGTGTAACGATGTGCAATGGTGCTGAGTGGAGGTGGTGCTAGTAGGCATAGAAATGGTCGGAAGGGGATGGCATGTGACCGCCTCCATCACTCGTTGAACTCGTGGTTACATCCTTTACTATTGGATTCTTATAGCACATATCAGCACTTTCTTTTGATCGGTATGATATTACCAATACAGAGCCCTATTAGTTAGCACTATAATCCTAGTGTTTTAGTACAAGTACAAGTACTAGGAAAGAGGTTTTCGTGAGGACAAAGGTAGTTGATCAGCAAAAAAATCCTTGTCTTGTATAAAAATATCTCCCCTGGTATCATACGTGTGTACAAGCAGTAATTCTTGGCCATGGTGGGGGTTTGGCGCGTTTGCCTATACGGAGGTTAAAGGTAGGGCTCGGGGGTGGGGGGTGAGTTAACAGCATCAACAAGGCCCTTTTCGGGGTTCTAAGGATGCTCGGTCATGAGAAAACATCACTGATTCTGGGGTATTGGAAGAAGCAGGGCCGCGGGTTAGGATGGTGCCATATGGTGATCTTGCTGGGATGAATACAGCATCAGATTCTAGTTGTCTCGGAGAGTAAAAGCAACGGATTTGAGGACCCGTGATTGCATATTCGTGATCTGTTACTTACGGGGGGGGGTTCACAGTTTGGTAGTGAAGACTTGCCGGCTAGTGCCATCGGGTGCTGTAGCGTTCAGTTCATCAAAGCATGGTTTAAGCGACCCGCCCCCGAGGAATAGATTTTGATGCGTTAGGTTGTGATACGGTAAGAGTTCTGGTGCTTAGTAAGCTAACAAATGATTTTCTTTCCCTTTTGCTGTAAATTTTTATGATCTAATAGTCTAGGTGCCCGTCGCTTCGAAAGACCCTAAGCGACCTTCAAGTGTGCCGGCACAATATTAGAGAGTTTGCGCAAGAGGACCTGGGTGGCAGTTAACGGAAAAGAGACCCAGGTCTCTGAATGAGTTTGCGCACGGTCTAGGTGGCTTGGTAGCTGGAAGATGAGAATTGAGTAGGGTAATACCGCATTGCACTCAAATTTGTTACCTGCTCAAATTAGGATTCCCGAATACTTGTACACAAGTTGGGTACTAACCATACTGACTGCCATAGAACAGGTGATAATCTACTACTGAATGCCCAATATTATCATCAGTAAAACCATCCAATAAAATGCGAAAAAAGTGCCGTGTTGCTGCTGATTTATTGTTCTGCAGCGATCGGATCTCTTCAGGTCTAAAAAGCCCCATTTTACACCTCTTCCAGGTCTCGCTACCCACCTGGGTGTCCAAGACTTTTAGGTTAACAGAAAATAACCTGTTTTCCTGCCACCTAGGTCTCCTTGCGCAAACTCTCTAATTAAACGGTGTCAGCAATTTGGCGGGGGGCTTGCCATATGCGATGAGAAATATGTTCGGCAATATGATACATGAAGCTAAATGCCACCACCTTCAATGGCTACTTAGCGTCTTTTGAAGTGTTAGGTAGTCTAGCGGGATCCTACACTTTGAAATCACCGCCATCGCATGGAAGATATACAAGCGGTATGGTCAGCCGAAAGCGACTTGATCCTAAGCAGCGTAGAGCACGTATACGGCAATCGAATACTTAGCCGTAACTAACTGCAGGGAGTGGTAAGTTTACAGTATGGTACCATACCGAAGGGGGAAAAAGCTTATACCGACTACAGACCCTAAAATGTCTGGGACAAGAAAAAAGAAAAAAACTACACCCCGCCAAAACTCACTTGCCCATTGCCAACCTCACACAGTTTACCCCACCTTCTCTATTTACACCTTGAATCAATGGCTGCCGTGGCTCGAACCCTAAGAATTGGTACCATTTATTTCCTGCTTCCTCACCGATGAAATGACTTGATTGCTAATTTTTCGCCCTAGGTCTCATTCCCGGCGACGGAATTGGCAGGGAGGTTATTCCTGTAAGAGCCCTCGCTGCAATTGACCCTTTTCTTTCTTTCTTTCTTTCTGTTCCCCTAACCGAGTGCTGAGGGTTTACAAAATAGGCTGGCCGTCAAATCCTCGAAGCCCTACCTAGCGCCTTTAACCTCAAGTTTTCATTTATAGATTTGGAGGCTGGATTCGAGACTTTTCAGAAGACCGGGAAGGCCCTGCCGGATAAGACTGTTGAGGTTTTAAAGAGTGATTGCGATGGTGCGCTTTTTGGTGCTGTTAGGTATGGCGTTTCAGAAAATCGTCCGAGATCAATGGGCTTCCGGGCTCATCACTTTTAAATAGTTCTCCGACTACGAAGGTTGAAGGCTACTCATCGCCAATTGTGGCATTGAGGAAGAAACTGGATTTATACGCCAATGTTCGCCCGGTAAAGTCTGTTAAAGGGGCAGCTATTCCCGTGGACTTGGTTATTGTGAGAGAGAATACCGAAGACCTTGTATGTTGCCGTGCGTTCATCAGGCTTTCAGAGTGAACTACTGACATCTCCAAGTACGTGAAAGAAGAGAAAACCTACACCGCAAAGGACGGTACCAAGGTTGCCGAGGCGATCAAGAGAATCAGTGCCAGAGCTTCGCAGCGTATCGGCAAGATCGCTTTTGAGATCGCTCTTAAGCGTGCTTCTATTCGTGGTCCGAATTCTGCCGTTTCTCCGCTCGTAACTATCACTCACAAATCTAACGTTTTGTCACAAACCGATGGCCTCTTCCGTGAGACTGTTCGCGCGGTATTCAAGGAAAACCCGTCATACTCCTCCGTTCGTTGCGAAGAGCAGATTGTCGACTCCATGGTCTACAAGCTTTTCCGAGAACCATCTTACTTTGATGTAGTCGTTGCGCCAAACCTCTATGGTGACATCTTGTCCGATGGTGCTGCGGCTTTGGTTGGATCCTTGGGCTTGGTCCCTTCTGCTAATGTCGGTGATGGGTTTGCTATTGGTGAGCCTTGCCATGGTTCTGCTCCAGATATCATGGGCAAAGGTATTGCCAACCCCATCGCTACAATACGCAGCGTGGGGTTGATGCTGGAGTTTATGGGTGAGACTGAGGCTGCTGGAAAGATCTATAAGGCTGTTGACGGTAGTCTTGTGGAAGGAGAGTGCTTGAGCCCCGATTTAGGAGGTAATTCTAAGACTCAGGAGGTGGTTGAGGATATCTTGAAGAGGCTGTAAGATTATTCTTGTAATTTCTACCTACTGTAGGGAGTTGTGATTTGCAAAGTTCCATGAATTCTGCAATTTAGACACCGGCAATAGAAAGTTCTCTGACGAGAATACTCAGCAGAAAAGGTTCATGCTAATTGAAGAACATACCGGTACCGCATGGTGATATTATATGATACCCCACATAAAAACTGCACGATTCCGACCTTCTTGGCATTGGGTACAGTAGTTTGAGTCTAGGATTAGGCGAGTTATTATGAAATTGGACCTTAACCCTAACCCTGCTGACAAAAAGAATTTGCCAGGAATTATATTACGATTGCCCCGCGACACGTCTTCCTGAACCACGCCTGGCAAATGTTACCACAATCTGACGGAATTTGAAAGCCGCCCCGCAGAACCTCATTGCCTTGGGACAAGACTCCGATCAACATCTTTCCTTTATACTTTCCTGAGACGGAAGCCTTAGCTTAACCGCTCGTTTCGCGATGCCTCAACTATCACGATATTATTCCGTGATTGTTCCAGTCGCCATCGTCGCCGTCTCTCTCCTCACTTACCAAATCTACCTATCAACCAGAACTCCTAATATCAAAAGGCTAAAACGATCCAACGCTCGGAGGGTCTCTCGTCGAAACCCTCGCCGGTTTGGCTCAGTCAATGGTTTTAATAGCACCGAGGTTGGTGGAATCGACTCTGAAGGAAATGTTCTCTCGGATGAACGCTTGCGAGAGGTGTTAGACCAAGAAACCATCGATATTCCCGACTCTATGGCAGATACATTAGTCGAGGCCGCTGTAGCTGCTCGGGAGGCCCGGGGGGCTGGCGGGGGTATAGGACCGGATGATCTCAGCGAGTACAGCTACGCTCCGGAGCCTAAGGAGAACCAGAACCTACTAAACTTGTTATACCTTATCGCCGAGGAGCAATCGAAGAGGGATTCATACGTCCACAGAGGAGTTACTTGCAATGCTTGTAATTGCTTACCTATTAGGGGCATCAGGTATCGTTGCGCCAACTGTATCGATTTTGACCTTTGCGAGACCTGCGAGGCCTTGGATTCACATCCGAAAACACATCTGTTCTACAAAGTCAGGATACCAGCTCCATTTCTTGGTAACCCAAGACAAGCACAGACCCCATGGTACCCAGGGAAGGCTGGTTTAATGTCGCCAGGGCTCCCGGCTGATGTAATCAGGAAGTTTGGGTCTGAAACAGGGTGTAAGATGCTCCAATATCTCTGCCCGGGGCACACACTAACTTGGAATACGTGAATAGTTGAGCCACCAGAGGTCGAAGCTCTCTATGAGCAGTTCAAGTGTCTCGCGGCTTCCGAATATGTTTCGGATCCTCTCAATCTCGGTGGTGCTATTTCTAGGCAAACGTTTGACAAGTGCTTCGTCCCGAACACTCATGTACGCCCTCCACCTCCCAACCTCATCTACGACCGAATGTTCGCTTTCTACGATACCAACAACGACGGGTTGATTGGTTTCGAAGAGTTCGTTCGCGGGTTGTCTACTCTGAACCACAAAAACCGTGCTAGTGAGAAGTTACGTCGAGTCTTTAACGGATATGATTTGGATGGAGATGGCTATGTGGACCGTAAAGATTTCTTAAGGATTTTCCGTGCTTTCTACGCTCTTTCGAAAGACCTTGTTAAAGACATGGTCGCGAGTATGGAGGACGACCATCTAGAAGCTAATCAAGCATCCAATGTACTAGTTGGTAGTCAACCAATTAGTGCTGCGTTTGCTGGAAATATTCCTCCTGGGGCAAGAAGGTCTGGGAAGGGTGGTGGTTTGGAGGAAGAGGAAGAAGATGACGACGAAGATGTAGACCAAGTTGTTCTTCCAAGTGGGGATGATAGAGCTTATGGCCCGGGGCCTTCCGAGGTTATGACTAGGCGCGAAAAATGTGCGTTCTGCCAATCAGTCTGGCGGCAGATTATCCCCCACACTAGCGGAGCGCAATGCTAATGATAATTCTTACTCAAGATCTACTTAGTATTTCGGCGGATGCCGCACCTGTTGTACAGGCCCGTCGCCGTGAAGAAGAGCGCCGCCGTGCCTTTTTCGATATATCGTCCTCCCCCCCTGGATCTTCAACCTCCGCAAGTTCCAGTCACCAAGTACCAGACCCTGAAAAAGATGTGGGGTCAGAGATTCTTTACCAGATCACACAGCAAGGCTTAAACGAGCTACTTGATCAGCTCTTTGCTGCAAAGGAACAATTGGCCCTTCAGGCTAGAGAAGAGCAAGACGAAGATACCCCAGGGAAGAAGGAGGTGGAAGCGAGAGGCGGAGAAGGAAAGTTAAGTTTTGAGGAATTTGAGAAAATTATGAAGGCGAAGCGGAGCATTGATCTCGGCTTTGTGAGCACTTGGATCGACATGGCCAATTTTTAGTTGGGGTTTAAGGTTGCACACTTAGCTTTTTTTATCGGGAGTTGAATGGTTGTTCATTTTCTTTTTCTGGGCAAGGCGAACGGTTAGGCGATTTTACGACATGTAACTTTACGGATTACTTCATTGATATTTGTGTATATTACCGGCATCACAGCTCCTCCTGATCTCCTAGGGCATTTATGCTGTTGCTTTCTCCGAGTCCTATTGTGTACAGTACCCGAGTGCTGGTGGAAGAACCTGCCATTTTGGCGACCAGCGTTGGCGGATATCCCGGCCTGCCGAACATCCGGTAATGGAGGTCTTGGAATTTCTCCTGTAGAGTTTTCCCAGTGGCCGCTAGAACGTGCCTACTGGGCGATTTTCTTCTCTGTCTTGAAGCTAGTGTTGTAGAGGCCTTCAAAAGTTGAATGGCGTAATAGTTGGTGTAACATCTTTTGCTTGGAGGGTAAGTATTCTGTAGAAAGGTAAGCCGGCAAGCCTGATGACTAAGCATACCGTGCTAACACAATTTGGTTGGCGCTCCACTATTAAACTTGCCAAGACCATCCACTTAGCTTAGCGTGGTAGGAACAACATTTCATCGACTGCATTTCAGAGCCCAACCACATCTTCCGCTCTGGTGGCCAAGTTGGTAGGGCGCGTCACTAGTGTCATACCCGACACGAAGGGGGCTAATGGCGAGATCAACGGTTCAAATCCGTTTCAGAGCATCAGTTTTTTCTTTGTTTCTGCCATTGGGGGAGTTTTCCCTTGCTCGCTCCCTTTTCGTGTCTTGGATTTTGTGGGGGGTGGTTTGTACCAGGGGGGTTCGCTCATATAAGGTGTTTTTGGATAGCTGGCTCGGTTTGTGGGTGTAGAGGTGTGGGGTTTTGGCTTGGGCGTGGGTATGGGCTTATATGGTATGGTAATCACAAACGGTCACTCGCTGGAGGGTGGCTGGTGAGGGGAGGGGTTTGGGTTGTGAATCTGTGGTGCGGTTGGTGGGGGTAGGTTTAGTGGTGGGTATCGGAAATGTCACCTCAGTGCGATGCCTGATACGGATGTGTTTGGTCAGTTGCTTCGCTTAGGGCTTAAGGATCTAGGAAATGACCGCGGTCATATTGATGTACATTCATATTGCGCATAGCTATAAGTACGGCCGTCTCAAGCGCGTCTATGGACGAACAAGCAAAATAACAACCACTCATCTCCTTCTTTCTTTGAACAGTCCCATTACTTTGTGCTTCGATTCCGACCTTTGTTGTGCGTCCTCCAACAGTGGGGGCGCGGTGTATTAACAGTGATGGTTAGAGGAAGATAGAGGGGTAAAAAAAGTTTGGTGTCTTTAGTGTTAATAAAGGGAAAGGGATATCTCCGGGGATTAGGTGAGCAGCGAGGGATAAGCGGCAGAAGAGAGGAAAAGAAGATATTCTGCAGATCATAGACCATAAATTATTCTCCGTTGGTTGCTATGGTGCACCCGCTCTCATGTATATAGTATTTGTGTCTATATCTAATATATATATGAAGCTACCATTCACCAGTCATAATAAGACACGGTTGCTGTCTAAGTTGTGAAATAATACAGGAATATGCGGAGCGGAAAATGACCAGAGATGGAATGATTTAATCCAAGTGGCGCAAGGAACAAAGGATAAAAGAGAAGACCGGATATATGGAGAGGCGGTATGAGAAGGCACTGACGGGCTGCGGATTTGTGCAGAATTGCTGGGTAAGCCTCCGGGAAATAGGGCGACAGGAAATGTGAAAGGAGCTGAGGCGATTGGGGGGAGCCAATGAGAAAATGAGAAGTTTGAGGTGGATGATCCAAAAGCTTGACATCTGCGGTGGCTTGTCGACCCACATGCAAGGAGCTGTCCGTACGCGGCTTGGAATTTTGTTTCGCTGAGTTTGATTTATTGCTAGGAGGGTACAGTATGTGTACAGTAGTGCTTGGGCGGAGAAGAGTCGTGGCTTGTCTTTAGAGATTAAGACCTGCGGGGCTTTTTAAAAGGAGGCTCGGAACAACAGGACGGCTTGGGGGAGAGGGTCTCTGTTCGTCGTGGGCATGCTGCGAATCTGGGACTGATATCTGTTCGCTCCTTTAGCAACTTTACAATTCTCTCGTGCCCATTATGCACAGCCCACGAGAGCGGTGTTCGGCCGTATCCGTCAGCTTTGTCAAGATTGGCATCATTCCGTCTCAGAAGTATCCTCACGGCTCCCTCATGCCCATTCCGCGCAGCCCACGAGAGCGGTGTCTGGCCTGAGGTGGTGTCAGCTAGGCTGGGATTGACCTCGTTCCGTTGCAGCAGCACCCTCACAATCGTTCCACGCCCATTCTGCGCAGCAAGCGAGAGCGGTGTTTGGCCCTCTTTGTTAGCTATGTTGGGATCCACGTCCTTCCGTTCAAGTAGTTTCCTCGCGACCGCCTCATGCCCATTCTGCGCAGCGAGCGAGAGCGGTGTTTGGCCATTTCGATCAGTTGTGTTGGGATTGGCGTCTTTACGTTGCAGTAGTATCTTCACGACTCCCTCATACCGATTCCGGATAGCGAGCGAGAGCAGTGACTGGCCCAACGTGGCATCAGCTGTATTGGGGTTGACTTCGTTCCGTTCTAGCAGCATCCTCACAATCTTTCCACTCCAGCTCTTTGCAGCATGCAAGAGCGGTGTTTGGCCATCTTTATCAGCTATGTTAGGATCGACGTCCTTCCGTTTTAATAGTTTCCTCGCCACCGTTTCATGCCCATTCTGCGCAGCGAGTGAGAGCGGTGTTTGGCCATTTCGATCAGCTGTGTTGAGATTGGCGTCGTTACGTTGCAGTAGGATCCTTTCGACTCCATAATACCCATGCTGCATAGCGAACGAGAGCAGTGGCTGGCCCAACGTGGCATCGGCTGTATTGGGGTTGACTTCGTTCCGTTCCAGTAGTATCCTCACGATCGCTTCATGCCCGTTCTGTGCAGCAAACGAGAGCGGTGTTCGGCCATCTTTATCAGCTAGGTTGGGATTGACGTCCTTCCGTTCCAGCAGCGCCCTCACGATCCCCTCATACCGGTTCCGCACAGCAAACGAGGGCAATGTCTGGCCCAATACGGGGTCCGCTGTATTGGGATTGACGTTCTTCCGTTCTAGTAGCACCTTTACGACCGCTTCATGCCTATTCTGAGCAGCAATCAAGAGTGGTGTCCAGCCATCTTTATTAGGTGTGTTGGGATTGACACCGCTCTGCTGCAGCAGTGTGCTCACGACCCCCTCATGGCCCCTCCTGACAGCCCAAGTGACTGCTGTGTTTCTGTGGTAATCAGTTGCATTCATATCGCGTTTACCCATCTCCAATCAGGGTTCCGGATGGTCCGCGGAAGACTAGGCCTGACCAGCTAGTCCGATCCAAAGTCAAGTCTAGTCTGATGGTGGAAATTAGACCGGCCGGACAGTCAGGATTATGGGAACTGACTCGCCTAGGATTGGTCCGACCAGGCCTGCCAAGAAATTGGATATGCAGGGCTCTTTGACAGAATTAGCTTCCGATCTTGCCTTTTATTATTTGTCATAATATATTATGTTCAAATAATGCATTCCTTAATTAAACTCTAGATTATACTCTAGGAACTCAGGCGAGTTGGAATGGAGATGGCGCCTTGCTTAGACTAGGAGTGGCGAAAAATGTT
>Ga0307517_10000218_pt1 | contig 97412 bp, 87 predicted proteins | sample 23_EM_MG_FD_194515 | JGI IMG/M metagenome (GOLD analysis project Ga0307517, IMG submission 194515) | Populus trichocarpa ectomycorrhiza microbial communities from riparian zone in the Pacific Northwest, United States - 23_EM | ecosystem: Host-associated > Plants > Roots > Unclassified | place... | reverse complement strand
GGGTTGAGCAGTAGGGTTAGTAGAACCGGTTGTTGGCTCTTGGCGGTCATGTATCTCTATATATACCTTCGGTCATAGATAGGAAATACACTAAGTCATTCTTCCACCACCACCACGTTCCTACACTAACAGTGTACTTGCAGCCCAAAAGTTGGCACGTCTTCATGTGATAGTATCGGGTATCGACAACAGCATCAGATGGTGGCTCACTTAGAGTGCGAGCAGTGATTGAGAAGCTCCGGTAACCAGGATACGGTAGTATTGGGTCTTCGATGGCTTGAGAACAGCTTTGCTTTATCCTCCAGAGTTTGTGGTTGCAGAGGGTGTAATTATGCGCTGTGAGTTTGCACATTCCTCCAAAGGAACTAAAGTTTTGGCAGCAGCCGCGGTGGTGGTAGTGGCGGTAGGGGTAGCAGCAGCCGTGGTAGTACTGGCAGCAGTAGTGATGAGAGCAGCAGCAGCAGTGGTAGTAGTAGTAGTAGCGGAGGCGGTGGAGGCAGCAGTAGTGGCAGATGTAGTAGCAGCAGCAGCAGCTTGTGCTATACCCTTTCGATGTGTTTTGAGGACCCTCTGTAGCTGGTTCCACTGGTAGGAAGGAAGGAGCTTTTCGAACTTGTCCAGCCCTTATATAATACTACGTGTACTTTTGGGTAGAGGGTTGTGTGGGAGGCTGCGGGAGTGACCCATGAGGAGGAGGACCACACCTGTGTTTAAATTATTTGGCGATTCCGATTACCACGACACCCCGTCTCCCTCATCAAAACCAGAAGTGACGGGTGAAGATGCAGTCTGCCAACCTTCAACTCCGAACCCGATAGCACAAATATCACCCCCTGATCCATGAAAAAACGAAGGCAATGACAAAACCGCAAATAGACATTGTAATCAGATTGGGGTGTGGAGACCGCCCCGTTCCTAATTCAGATGCAGGACATTACCTTGGAGGTCTGAAATGTAGAACGGTGGCGGTTCCCATGGGCACTTTCAGAGCAGATGGCTAAAGACAGGAACATTTCTCATGGCAGAAGATTCCCCGCATCTACCACAGCTCTTTGGAATTGGCCGGTGTAACTTGCAGGAGTAAATTGGCTCTCCAGGTGCGCTGTTAGCCTATCGAATAGAGGAAGGAGATCTAACATAACGGGGGGGGACAGCGAACAACCCAACCAGATTTTTCAAGTCTCTTGCTCGCTGCTCCCCTCTGTTTGTTGTCCCCCCCCCGCTATGTTATGACTCCTTATAAACTCCTCCTACCAATTCAGTAGAGAGGTGAATAGGCTACCCCTCTAGCAGAGCCGTGGCAGCTCTCCGGTACCCCTAACCCTAGAGTGAGCCCCCCAACCAAATCAAGGGTCTTGCAAACTCATTGAGAAGGCGGGAATCCTTCCACTCCAAGTCCCTAAATCTACAGACAAAGTTCCCCGGCCTCTATGCGTGCATTACAGGAAGACTAATGCCAGTGACTGAAACAATATTCGGGACGGAAAAAGCTGTGGGGCATCAGGCGCGCCAAGAAGCGGATTTGGGAAAGGGGAATCTGCAAATTAGTTCAAGCAAAAAGGTTTGATAAGTAGAGGAAGCACTGAGACCAATTTTACTCATAGGGAAACACCCGCACGGGGATTGACAAGCAACTGGGCCGGTTTATGGTCCAAGCACTTCAATGCGCGTATCATACCAGGTTGGCAAAGACGTGTTACGGGTTGCTGTGCAAGTTAAAATCCCAAGGCTTGATGCTTGGCATGAAATAAAGCAATGTCATTGGTAAATATAGGTTTCTTAAAATCATTAGTCAGAAGTTAAGGTTAACACAAATTAAAAATTTGTTTCCGTGCAACAAATTCAGTGTTGCTAGGCACATAATGTGTGGCTGATCCGACCCTTTTCTCACTCCACCAGCAAAAGTACAGCTTTTTAAATTCTACGATATTTGTGTGATTTTTGATTTTTTTTCCAATTTCCGATTAGTTTTGCGAGGAAGTTATCGTCGCATCATAGATCGGATCCGGTAGTGGGTCAGGTATCACTCCTGCAGGAGAATAAACGCTCGCCTTCAAGTGGTTGATAATTTCGTGACATCCTTCTCAAGGTATTGAGGAGGTAGCAGGCGAGGTTTGGAACGGAAGGAATTTCAGCAGGCTATCTATTCAATATTTGGGGGATGGAGCCCTCATTGTGCTTTAGATTGAGTGGCGTGTGACAACGATCTTGAAAGACTTTATTTGTGCAGCAAGTGAATCGGAACCGCCATTGTTCACGAGTCTTCACAGGGGTATGAGAATCGAGTTTCCAGGCTGTCTGTCTGCCGCGTTGTACAAGTACGCGGCGTTTGAAAAAGGGTTGAAACAGTGAACCGTCACAATGTGTCACTCGGTCACTAGCTAGTGCGAGAGAAGTAAGCGAGTGAGAATCCGTGACCTGGTCGCAGTCGGATTCAACTTAAGACAAGCCACTTGCGAGTATTAGACCAAGAGCACCCGTAGGCAAAGCACATCATACAGGTAATCTACCCAGAAGGAATTCCGTCAGGATCCCCCCTTCCATTATACAGCAGATAATCAATCAGTAAGGAAATCCAATACTTTTGCACCACACAATTTACAACTTAAAAGAGCTCAGTTCACTATGTCACTAAAGAGAGTAATCAACCATAGTAAGTCGAATACAGAGAAACCGCTTGAATAATATGCAACTATTCCGCCTCCTCGGGCTCTGCCTGCAGCCACTTCTTCCACCCATCTGGCGATTCTCTCCATATTCTCCTTCACCATAGACATCCTCTCTATTATCCTCCTCGCTAGCTTCTGGATATCCTTCATCTTCTCCATCCAACCCTCACGTTCTCCTCAGCCTTAGCTTTAACCATAACGAGACTCGAGCTAATCTTGCCCACAGTTTTCTTCAAAACCGGGAGATCTACTCCGTATTTCTTATCGAGTTGGAGTAGCGAATTGAGGTGTTTGACTATTTCCACGGCCAAGAATAGTTCGTGTTTGACGTCCTTGAGGGCCGCAAGGCTCTTGAACCAACATAGGACGTCCTCGACTGTCTTGATGTTGAGGAATTCGGAGAGAGTAAATCTAGGGAGAAAGGTCATTCTCTCGGCGGCCTCTGCACGAGCTAGCTCGGTGGAGTTGGGGGAGTTGGAGGTATGTCCTCTCCTCTCTTATCGGAGAGGATACGGGATTCCTGTTCGTTCATTGTGTGAGGTCTGAGCGATAATCGGTAGGGGTGATTGTAGTAGTTGCTGTAACGCCGTGGAATTGGTGGCTTGAGGCGGTAGACACCCGACCTTCTATTCCGTTAGTCAGTCAATCGTTTACAGTAGCTCTTTTTCTCTATCAACAACCCACTGCAGTAAAACCGGCCAACCAGCAACCCTCTGTTCCTAAAACCCAACAATGCGTGCACTTGTCTAGTCGCTGTGTGAGAGCCACACAGAATTGCGTGTCACAGAATTTTCAACTGAGCCAAGATACTTTGCTATATGGTGCCCTCTCAATACTCAAAATCGTTGAAAAATACATGAAAACTTAACAGCGAAGATATCTTCCGGTGATAAGGAGGAAGAAAAAGAAAAAGGAAGGAAGAAAACAATAAATGGAGGGCGGTATGAGCAACTCAGGCAGACATCAAAGATATAAAAAGGAAATACTGAGATAGCTAAAGTAACCCCAGTCATCAAAAAGGCCGAAAGTTAAGGGTAGTTTTCTTTCCCCGCCGGCATCCAGCGGCAGCCCCCACACCCGCGTTTGACGATAATACTCCGACTCACTCCATCCCACTTGCCGCCCGAGAGAATGCGCTACGTTATCGACCACAGCTGAAGACTTCCCCTTGGAAATCTATCCCAACATGATACAATCCTGTGCACTGCGCCTCAGTCATTGTCATCACAGTATTTAGTTTGACAAAATGGATGCTGAAACTAGGTTATATGGCTAGCTAGCAAGCTCTGGATAGCCACACGATAAAGCACCAGTAAAGAGCAAGAACTGTGACTCTGGGCCAGTTTGTTTTACCCTACTCCGACTTCTAATAATCCATCTCCACAATAGCGCCGTGACTCATGCATCAAGGGTTAAAAATAAGAAAGAGCGAGAGTCAGAGAGTGAGAGCGCCAAAGCCTTATTAGCACGCAAAAACAGTGCTTCTCTCAAGAAAGCAACTCCCCGAGGAAGCTCACTCTATCAGGCAGAAAAATATGTGAGTTGTGCCAAAGGTTATCCTTGGCTGGGCAAAACAAGGTACACCATTTGAGAAGGTGCCCTGTCGAGCGTCCGGACGGTGTCCAGTGGCGACTGTAGCTTGCATCGCCTCAGTACCTCCCGCCAGAATCCCCACCAAGGCACCCAAAAAAGTGAGACCTAAATTACCAACAGATTTTAGGGCCTATCCGATATCCAGGGATTGAGGTCCATGTTGCCAAACGGCAAAAGAGACCAGAGCCTCGTGGGTTCCTCTTCCAGTGACACCTGCCTTACCGGGATAGGACAGTTTGGTGGGTAGATCCCGGACCAAGCAGGCTCAAGCCGTGTGTCCGGCATAAAACCGAAAACCCTGGCCTAGCAAGCCGCTCAAGTCGTGAGTGTGCCAATAAGGTCCGGTCATTTTCATTTCTGGAGTGGGGATGCAGGGATGCGATAGGGAATACCCAACAACCCCACAAGAAAAACGCCCGTCGAAGCTGGCCCGGATTTTCTTGGCATTAAAAAAAGTTTGTCCTAGAGGAATTTTCCCGAGCAATCCCGAAAGTATCATTCCCGGATAGATTCACCACCCTACCAGGGTGCGACGGAGGAGAGAGAAGCCCAGATACTCATACCAGTACAGTCCTCGCAGCATGTATTCTACAAGGACTATACAGTACTAGTGGCTTCTTAGAAGTCTCCGAAAAGAAGAGGAGGTTGAGGACACCAGGGAGAAAGTGCTTTCGCCCATTACAAGTGCGGGATTCTAGAAGCCAGGGTGGGAGAGGTGATTAAGAGCTTGAGGATAATATTTTTTTAGTTTGTTGTACGGTAGTGTAGGATTGGGCAGACACTTTTAGTTTAGCATAGAAAGCCCGATATGGAAAGTTTTTATAAAAAAAAGTCTCGGGGATATGGGCTGACCGTGCAGCACCTACGACGAAACTGGGCGGATGACCAACATACCAGTAGGCCAATGCCGAGTATTTCTTGCAATCCCAACCTTGGCATCCGACTCTATCGCCCACCAAATACCCCTATCCGTCACCCGCCCAGTTTTGTTGCCAGAATTTAAAGACTACAGTACGAGCGCGGCGGCCATTACTCGAGTACAGGTACCACAAAAGCGAGGCGAGGACTTCACTCGAGTACTGAGTGGCAGAGGTTAGTAATGGAGTAGGCAGGAGTTCAAGGTCTTCGTGCCGATGACAGTCAAAGGTATAAAAAAGATTTAATTTGGTAGGTCTCCAGGTAAGGTGCATACTTGTATCCCATGAACCACTGGGACTTTCCAGTCCAGATTAAAATCTGGAATACTAGCCTATTATAGTAATCAGCAAGGGTGAACTATCGGGCTTTTAATGGCGGTAGTGCTCAGAACGCCGCAAAAGGCATACTGCTCATTATAGTCGTGACAAGAATGACTTAAAGTAGGGTTGCTGTAGTATATGTAGTCAAGATTTCTTGAATAGGCTGTATTCTGGATTTTAATCCGGACCGCCTGGAAAGTCTTAGGAGTTCAAGGGACAACGTTAGGAAGGGAGAAAAAAAGCTTTGCACCTCGAACCCCTGTCAATCCCATCACAAACCTTTCTATCGGAGTACTTGTAAGCTGAGCAATATGACAACGAAAAAGCACAACGTCAAAACATCCCGCCCAAGGCGCAGGAGGGGTGGTAATTCCTTTCTTTGGAGTGTGGGGGCGGGCCACGCTCAGCCTTGCTCAGAGCCTTCCATTTTCCTTCTCCCCTCGGCTGATGGTGCCGAGGGGATATTGGTACCTTTTCCCGCAGGCTCTGCTGAAGGGTTTTGAGCAGTGAGAAAGTCAGGTACGGTAGAGTGAAGATAGCAGTAACGAACTCATGCAAGCTCCAAGGAATTAAAAGACAACAAGTATCATAATCAAACAGTTAACCTAACACGGGAAGGTTTGAGGATTCCTTTGGCGCAGCGAGCCATTCTCACTCAGTATTTTACCTTTTTACTGTTATCGGTACATTACCTCCCATGAAGTTAGCCAAGCGTTTGGTTCGCTTGACAAAAAGTCTCCACTACCGTAGGTACAGTGCTCGGGTGGAAGAAAAATGTTCTAGGACGTTGGAATTTCCGTTCTTAGCTACGCGAGGGGAAAACACCGCAAACTCAGCCTCTAGTTAAAACCAGACAACAGGAATATGCACTGCGCATTACAAGTAACTTACTCGTGCTAGGAAAAGCAAGGGCGACGCCATATCGTAGCACATTTTTATTCCATTTGAGCTTTACGGTACCAGTACTAGTATTAGTTACCATTCATCTCACCCACGTCATGTGCAGGAGGGGCACCCAGATGGCTTGGGGCAGAGTGGTTGGTGATTGGCCCCTCGAGAACGCCATCCCTCACGTGCATCAAGTCGTTCAGATCCGCCGTGTAACCTTGTTGTTTGCAGTCCGGTGGTCATTTTCTATACTTATAATGTCCTGACGTTTGTGTTATTGCATACCGCCAAAATTCAGCTTTTTTGCCCTAATCTTGGCATCATGCAATAGTGATTGTGTTTACAAACGTTAGGACATTACGAGGACCGGGATTCCCGTAAAAACTCGGTATGCAAGTGCAAGCATTGTCGCACTCTGATTGGCCAGCACAATGAGCCCCGGCCAGAAGTTTTACCCTGTGATTGGCCACAATCCTTGCACCTGCATACCGACTTTTTCGAGTTCCTCTTACTGTAACCTGAACATGCTTTTAGAGCCTGTTTGGTTACGACGGTTCCGTTTCGTTCGGCGACCGTTCCCACTGTAAAAGAGTGTTCTTTCCGTTTTGAAACGGAAGGAAAAGGACCTTTTGTATGGGGAACGGAATGGAACCGTTGTAACCAAATAGGCTCTAAATTTAGTGGGACACCAATCCAGATAGCTTACCACGGCCAACCTACAAGAGGGAATGTTGATGGGATTCTCGAGGGGTCTCTGGTACTTTATACTTCATACTTTCCATGTGCTACCAGCCTCATTACCTCCGAAGCAATACAGTGCCTACCGCGCAAAGAGATGATTAACCCCACACCTCCCTCACATTTTCCATTGCCAACCACCCGTGCTGGCAGAGCAGAGAGTCCACGTCCCGACAACACAACACGCATCATCTACCGTAAGAAATCGAATAAACTATCATTGTGCTAGGACGTTGGAGTTGCCTCTCTTAGTATGGTCTGATGTTTTTTTCTTTTTTTTCTGTCTCCCGGGGCAGCTTTTTGGTGTATTTTTCGCCCCTTCTCCAGAGGAGGAAATTTCGGACTACCTAGCACAAGGGTCGTTTATTCGAGTTCTTACGGTAGTCGAATGACCATTGCCCCCCCCCCCCCTGCTTTAGAAAAAAACACATAAAAAAGGATTGAAAAAAATTGGAAAAAAAAGATCAGAGCTACACAACAGAGAATGTTGCCGATTGAAGTTAAACTCCACTCATGTTCCAACCCTCCAACCCTCCACGCCCTCCCACCACCTCTGATCCCAAGAACTTAGCCCGGAAGCCACCGAACTCTCTTCCCCATCTCCAGTTACGACTAACAGCTCCCAGTCACCATCCGCTGATCACCATCTCAGGCCTAACACTGTACTTGCAGCCCAAAAGTTGGCACGTCTCCGTGTGATAGTATCGCGTCTCGACAACAGCCTCAGATGGTGGCTCCCTAAGGGTGCAAGCAGTGGTTGGGAAGCTCCGGCAACCAGGATACGGCAGGGTTTGGCCTTCGGTGGCTTGAGAGCAGCCTTGCTTTATCCTCCAGAGTTTGTGGTTGCAGAGGGTGTAATTATGCGCGGTGAGTTTGCACATTCTCCCAAAGGAACTATAGTTTTGGCGGCAGCGGTGACGGTGACGATGACGGTGGTGGTGGTGATGGTGGTGATGGTGGTGGTGGTGGTGGTGGTGGTAGCAGAGGCAGCAGCGGCCGCAATAGTGGTGGCAGCAGTAGCGATGAGAGTAGTAGTGGTAGCAGCAGCAGCAGGGACGGTAGTAGCAGCTTGTGCCTTTTTGATATATTTTTGAGGGCTTCTGTAGTTGGTTCCACCGGTGGAAAGGAAGGAGCCTTTCAAACCTACCCGTCATATAGTTAATATTATGTGTACTTTCAGGTAGAGAATTGTGTAGGGGGCTGTGAGAGTGATCCATAAGGATCTCGCCTGTGGATAAACGATCGAGCGATTCCGATTATCTCAGTACCTTATCTCCCCCAATCAAAACTTGAAATGACACGTGAAGGTGCAGCCGGTCAACCCTCAATTGTGAACTCGATAGCACAAACACCCCCTGGTCCATGGAAAACGAAGGCAATGGCAAACCCACCAATAGACGTATTGATATAAGATTAGGGATTAGAGAGCGTCTCGTCCCTATTTCAGATGCAGGACAGTATGTTGGGAATCTGAAACATAGAATAGCAGCATCACAGAAGATTGCCCGCATCTGCAGCAGCTGTTTAGCATTAGGCAATGTGACTTACACAAGTAAATTGACTCTCCAAGTATGCTATTAGTAAATTGAATGGAGGGAGGAGATGCATGGCTCTTTATAAAATTCTCCTATTCATCAAATCGAAAGGTGAACAGGTTACCCCTCTAGAAGGGCCGTGACAGCCCTCCCCTCAGGGTTCCGAATAGTCCGACCGGTCACGTATTGGAGGCAGGACTAGGCTGGTCAATCCTTGTTGATGTCGATGACTAGGCCCGACCAACTCTGGTGGTCCGGACTGGTTTGGACTGGTCCCAGACCAGTCTTTATAAAATATCTCAAAAGAGTCGGAATGGCACCCAGGCCAACACTCTCTAAGAATACAAGTATAGCTATAGTAGGATCTTAGAGCGCTTGCCACATTATATATCAACAGCCCCTCAATACAAGTTGATTGAGCATCCTGGAGAGGAGAGCATATGGCGGAAATTTGATTCCGAGGTGCGTAAGTTGCATCGAATACCGGTATTGTAGTCTGTGGTCATGTAATATCACTCACTTGGTGCACGGAAAAAAGTTCCATACTTGAGAACCTATTTTTCCCCATTCCTAATCCAAGAGAGGCACTATCTCCACTGTATAATTGATGGAAACAATAAGTTTAATAAAGAAAAGCTTTATTTGAATGAAATATATTCTTGTAAAAATAGTAAATCTGTCAAAGGGCCGTGCATAGACTATTGCTTGGCGGGCTTGGTCAGACCAGTCCTGGCCGAGTCGGTTCCGATAACCTTGACTATCCAGTCGGTCTAATTTCCACTATTAGACTAGACTTGACTTTCGACAGGACTAGCTAGTCCAGTCCAGTCTTCCGCCGACCATTCGGAACCCTGCCTCCCCTACCCCAACCCCTAAGGTGAGCCCAGCAACCACGACGAGAATCTAGAAAACTCATTGGGAAGGTAGAAATCCTAAGACTACAGGGTTCCTAGATTAGTAGAAAAAATTCTCCAGCTTCTCCTCGTACATTACAAGAAGACTGATTCTAAGTGCAGAGTAACCACACATAGCTCTGACAAGCAACAATGCCGGTTTATGGTTCAAGCACTTCAATAGGCGCACGGGTACCAGGCTGGGACAGACGTGTTACAGTTACGAGTAGCTATGCAAGTCAAAATCCCAAAGCTTGTTGCTTAGCATGAAATAGAGCAACGCTATTGGTAAATATAAGTTTGTTAAAGTCATTAGTCAGAAATTAAGGTTGGTATCATATGATACAAATTAAACCTTATCTCCATGCAACAAATTTAGTATTGCTAAGCACATAATGTGCGGCTGATCTAACACTTTTCTCCCTCTGCCAGCAAAAGTTCACTTCTTAAATTCTATAATACTTTTGTGATTTTTTTTTTTTTTTCAGATTTCCGATCAGTTTTGCGAGGAAGTTATCATTGTATCATGGGTTGGATCGGCTAATGGACCAGGTATCACTGCGGGAGGAGAGCAAATGCTCGCCTCCAAGTAGTTGATAATTTCGTGACCTCCTTCTCAAGATATTGAGGAAGTAGCAGGTGACGATTGGAATGGAAGGAATTTCCACATCCTATCTATTCAATATTTGGGGGGGGGGGGGGCTATTGTGCTTTAGATTGAGTGGCGTGTGAGAGCGATCTTGAAATACCTTATCTGTGTAGTAATTGAATCGGAATTGCTATTGTTCACGAGTCTCCGCAGGGGTATAAGATTATGTTTCTAGGCTGCTTGTCTGCAGCATTGTACACCGAAATTTCGAGTGGAGGTGATTCCAATAACTCCGATCTAGGAGCTACAGTACGGTGACAAAAATATTCGTCCGATACTCGTTTTTGGGCCAAATTTAACGTTTTCAAACCGACAATTCCCAACACTGTTCGCATATAAACTCTTCAAATCTTTCCTCCAGCTAGAGAATGACAATCTATTCAAACCTCTAAAAATAGAAGCGCAAGGAATGAAAGTTGCTTCCATTGTTTATGATTACATCAACCTGCATGAAAGCGACCTAGATTTTTGTATGCGGCTCCATACAAAAGATACAACCGATTCCTGATGCTAAAACAACCTTCTCTCCATCCCTTTGTAATATTTAAGAGTTTTGTAACTCTCAATATATTATCTACAGATTTTCTAATACACAGCCAAAATTTTGTGGATTCTCATAGAAATTGTGGTCTGGGGAAGGGTGGAGAAGTCGGCTACTGTTGGTGTAAAATGGGCATCGGAACGAATATTTTTGTCCTAGTAGTGTAGCATTTAAGGTTTTCGTAATGACCAATTGATCCTGGACAGCTTCGGTACTGGCCTGAGTGCTAGAACCCTGCATAGTTGGTCTTGCTGTGATGGACTGGATATCAATACTATGATATTTGTCGTAGTATTCTGTATTGGCGTTGCAGGCCAAGCTTGGATTTCGTTTCCGACCTCCATCTCTCTGTTCGCTCCTTCATGGATCTCCTCATGAGGCTCTTTGTCTCTCCCCCTGCTAGCTCTCCCTTCCCCTGGAGCATATCCAAAAGCTACCGGATCATTGACCCCAGAAGTAGATGTAAGTGTAGCGCCTATAGTGTCTAACTCACTGCCGTAAACTGGCCGCCAGCCAACATTAGGCTTCCCTTCCATGGCCAGGAAGTCGCCGAAGTTTTCAAACATCAGAATCGCAGAATCATATGCGGCTTTTGAGAAAAGGTTGAAACAGCGTCTCGTCACTCGGTGTCACTCGGCGACTAGCTCCAGGCTCGTGTTGGAATAAGGTTTCTTTCTCCTGTCAAATGGTTCTTTTGACTCTCTATAGTTCTGTTCCCAAGCTGGGTACCAGTTCAGTCTTCTTTATTATTCCTTTTGTTCCTATACGCTTTCTTTGATTGTCTTGGTTCTTCGTTGAGGAGACCTGGTGGTAGAAGCGGAACTGAGCCACCCCACCATATAGCTTGTCTATATCCTTCCTATCATTATAGTTGTAGTAGTCCACAGCAATCTATGATCTTGACTGTTTGCTGTTATCATTTCTCGTTGAAACGATCGCGAGTTGCTACAGCTCGGGCTAACAGTAAGCGAGTGAGAAAATGTGGCTCCAGGGCAGTGGAATTCAACCGAAGACAAGCCACTTGCGAGTATTAGACCAAGGGTGCCCGTGGGCAAAGCACATCATACAGGTAATCTACCCAGAAGGGATTCCGTCAGGATCCCTCCTTCCATTTCACTGAGGAAAATCAACCAATACGGAAATCCAATACTTTTGCATCACACAATTTACAACTTAAAAGAGCTCAATTCACTATGTCACTAAGGAGAGTAATCAACCGTTGTAAATCGAATAGAGTGAAGCCGCTTGAATGATATGCAACTATTCCGCCCCCTCCTTAGGCTCTGTTTGCAGCCACTTCTTCCGCCCATCTAGCGATTCTCTCCATCTTCATCTCCATGGCAGACATCCTCTCCTTTCTCCTCCTCGCTAGCTTCCGCATATCCTTTCTCTTCTCCATTGCAACTCTCACGTTCTCCTCAGCCTTAGCTTTAACCATAACGAGACTCGAGTTAATCTTGCCGATAGTGAGCTCCAAAACCTGGAGATCTACTCCGTATTTCTTATCGAGTTGGAGTAGCGAATTGAGATGTTTGACTATTTCCACGGCCAAGAATAGTTCGTGTTTGACGTCCTTGAGGGCGGCAAGGCTCTTGAACCAACATATGACGCCCTCGACTGTCTTCCTGGTGTTGAGGAATTCGGAGTGATGAAACCTAGGGAGAAAAGTCATTCTCCCGGGGGTCTCGGAGCGAGCTGGCTCGGTGGAGTTGGCAGAATTAGAGGAATTTACTTTCTTATCAGAGAGGATACGGGATTTCTAGTTGTTCATTGCTTGGTTTGAGCGATAGTAGGTAGGGGTGACTGTAGTGGTTGGTATAATGCTGTGGAATTGGAGGCTTGAGGCGGTAGACACCCAACCTTCTATGATAGTCCGTTGGTCAATCGTTGACAGTAGCCCAATTCCCCCACCAACCCACTGAGGTAAAACCGCCCACCCAGCAACCCACTACCCCTAAAACTCAACAAGTGTACTTGAGCAATCGCTGTGCGAGAACCACAGAATCAGGGGTAACACCACTTTCAACTGAGCAAGGTATTATGCTTTGCTATAAGTTACGCTCATCGTTGGAAAATGCATGAAAACGTATGATAACAGCGAATATGCCATCCGGTGATGGAGAGGAAGAAAAAGAAAAAAGGCAGGAAGCAAAACAGTGTCTGGAGGCGGTGTGGGAAATTCAAGCAGATATAATAGAAAGAATAAGGAAGTATAATAGTACGATAGCTGACTTAACCCCAGTCACCAAAAAGGCCGTAACTTAAGGGCAGTTTTGTTTCCCCGCCGGCATCCAGTGGGAACCCCCAGACACGCGTTTGACGATAACACTCCAACCCCGCCCCACTTTTTGCCCGGGATAATACCCAATATATCATTGACCACGCCTGAAGACTCCCTCTTGGAGATCTATCCCAACACGATACAATTTTGTACACTGTGTCTCATTCATTGTTGTCACAGTATTTCGTTTGACTAAATGGATTTTGAAATTAGGTTTGATGGCTAGCTAGCTAACTCTAGATAGCCGCAGGATATAACACCAGCAAAGAACAAAAATTATGACCCTAGCCAAGTTTGTTTTACCCTACAAGCATACAGCTAGAAGCACCCGAACACAGGGATCAAAAAGTTGTATGGCAAATTGTATGTGCTCCAGAATTTAGATTGGTGGCCTAGACCGGTGACCTAGACCCGCACAGACAATCTTCCATACAAACTTTTAATCCGTATGTTCAAGCACTTCATGCTATCATATCATAGGAATGACTTCTAGAACCGGTAGTCCAACTCCCCAATGCTCGAGTAGTGCTGTGAGCTCATGCACTAAAGGCTAAGAATAGAAACCTCGAATACATGCCGCAGAGGCTGTACCAGTATGGAATAACCTTTTGAATATGGGCAACTCTCAGGGCATCCCTGTAGGGAACTCAGGTATGACCACAAAGGGCGGGAAAAAAGATCGCCAGGGTCAGGTGGGGTAGAAGGAAGACAGTTTGAATCGGTGGAAAATTATAGGCTTGGCTGACACCAGCTGCAGAAATCTGTATTGAAGGAGTAGGTACCCCCTGGTATCAGTACTCAGTTTAATCTATCCATTTAGGTGGGTCCCTTAAAAGAATCATTCCAAAAACCCTAAATTCCCTTTTAGTCTCAGTTTAGCCTTATGTCTTAATAAAAATCCATGACTAGAATCACAGCTAAACACAGAGTGCAGCTACCCCAGATTCCTCGAGTAGTGGTACTTGTACCACGTAACACCCCTTTTTTTCCGCCACCCTGCTAGTGCTTCTTAGCCGAGATTTGCCTTCCCCATTTGTCAGAGTAAGGTTTGCAAGCCTTTTTCTGCCTAAGAAATAGTGTGTGCAAGACTCGTGTGCATGCTAGTTTCCGGGAGATCGAGATCGCTCAGACAAGCTCAGAATCCATACCTCGAGTGGCACAGTACCGGTAATTAGCGCCCATCTCCTAGGATCCGCTATGTCGGTGCTGTTAATCCTTGTCTCGCCGCCCAAAAGTTTTTCGCACTTAATGACCATACTATACCCGAGTACTGCAAGTACAGCCTCGTTTCAAAAGTTCTGACACCTGGGCTGGTACCGTGACAAAATTATAGCAACGTAATAGCCCTCCGTGTTTCAGTACCGGTGTCTAAGTGCCAGAACTTTTGGAACGCAACTATACCAGGGTGTGGAAAAAAGTCTATCGAACTAGATGGGGATAGAGGAGGGGGGGGACTCGGAGATGAGGGGAAGTTTGGGGAGTTTAGGCCAGGGAAGGGGGGGTAGATGAGGGGACTTTACTGTCTTGACTTTTTTTACAGCAAGGTCTGGTTTAGAGGCTGCAGGTTTTCAGATTACTCAGACGCTTTAGAGTAGTAGCTAAAAAAACGTGAAGAGAAATAAAGTTTTATATAAAAAATAAAATAACAAGTCTGTCGAACTGTGACCTAGTTCGTCGAAATTACGTGTGTGTAACACTAATTATGCAGCTGGAAAGGCCATAAGGCGCTGGTTTTTGGTGATATCATAGAAAAAAGTCTGTCGAACACTTGGTTCAGTGGAGCAACCACGGTTCTCTGAGTGGCCGAGAAGACTCAAGAGCCAATAAAGAAAGCTCCGACGGACTTCTCTCTTTTCCTTCAGCTCGTGCGGCAGTGAATCTGTAACCGGCAATGGGATTACCGGTACCCAGGACAATTCTCTAAAGACAAGAAAACAAGGCAAGGTCGCTTGGATGACCGTTGTTCTTGCGGGGTCATAATCCCTGTCATATCCCGCGTTCCTCACCCCTGGAAGCGAAACGCTCTCACAGGATTTTGCAGGGTGCAACTTGCCCGAGGACCGGAGTTTTCGGCTGCATGCAACACCGTTTGAGCCCGGTTAGCCTCCCCAATGATATTGCTTTATCAAGTGCCCCTAGAAAAGAAATTTCCGAAGTTCTGGTCCTTTTTGGCCGTTTGACATGCGATCAAGGCTGCTCGAGCACGTTCTGTTGGCAAGCCCCCTCCTCTTAATGCCTGGGTGGGGATCTTAACAGGAGGAGGCACTAAGGCGATGCTTACTGTACCTTGTTTGGTCCCACTAGGGATAACCTGTCACACACAACTGACATCTTTATCTGCCTGATAGAGAGTGGGCTTTCTCAAGAGAATTGCAATCATGGAATGTTTCATTAAACTTTTGTAAAGAACGAAGCCATGAGCGTCAGAGGAACAATGTTTTTTTTGGCGTACCAAATGTGGCCTTGGTTCTCTCTTTCTTAAAGCCTCCGGAACGTGAGCTGTATGCCTCGAGCCTAGATTGCGCCATCAGCCATTCCACAATTGAATCACTTCTTTGTATTCTATTCCAAAGACCTTAAAAATCTGCTAGTATCATATGATACTCACGACGAAATTGGGCGGGTGGTAAGGCTAATTCATGCAACCCTAACCTTAACGTGGTATTCTCTCGCACAGTTCTTACCGCGGGACAGTTAAGCCTGTACTACTTGAGTACAGCAGCCATTACCGGTATAGTACCACGAACGCGAGGTGGGAGGACTGTACTCGGGGACGGAGGTTAGTGGTGGCAGGCAGGGGCTTGAGGTCCTCGTACTCATGACGGCCCGAGGTGGAGGATGATTTAGAGAAAACCTTTCAAATACCATGGAAAACAGGGGGGGCACCTTTAGAATACCATTCTTGGCGAAAACGTACCATTACAAGGTTTCATGTTCTGAGGAACCACAAAATATTTACCAACGCACAGAGTTTCCCCACCCCTTTTATTCACCAAGTGGTGCAAAAGTAATTTAAAAAATCAGATAAAAAATTGAGAATTACTTGAGGCCTGCTGGTATTTTTCTGAATTTTCTCCAGGATTTTTTAACATAAACTGAGTGATAGAGGGAGGTTGTTTATTGTGGGCCGGTGGCAAGGTATCATAGTTCTTTGAATAGGTTTCACTTTTTGGATGGTATATTTCTCGGTCAATGGTATCCGGAAGGGGTTCACGCCAAGAGCATGGTATTGAAAAGGCTCACGCGGATGATTTAACTTGGTAGGAGAGACCTTCAGACCTCCCAATTGGGTTGTTTAAAGGAAAATTTAAGTTCATCACGGTCCAACGGCTTGTTGGTTTTAAGAAATACCCCTTCTGGAAAAAGGGTCTGTGTTGTCAGGAATCTCGGAGAATTTTGCCCCAGAGCAAGGAGAAATAGGGATTGGGCTAGCCCAACTCACCAGCTATAAGTTACCTCCAAAGGAATGGTGTAGCTGTCTTGGCCAACTTAAAAATTTCCTTTAAACAACCGAATTGGGAGTTCTGAAGGTCTCTAGATATAGTGTTCGGAAAGGTAAAAAGCTTTGACATCTCAAACCCCTATACATTCCATCACTAGCGTTCCCACCCGAGTACTCGTCCCAGGCAAGAAGTACCCAGAAACAGGGGGGGTCAATTTTGTACTAGGGGTAGGGGTGAAGTATTGGGACAAGCATGGGTAGCAGAGGCCTGTGCATATACCTTGGAAGGGGTATCAAAGAACCAAAAAAAAGTAAGATAACTACTAATTAGAGTAATTCTTCAACCCCCTGCTGTCCCAATACTTGTATTTCCCCCCTCACCCGAGTATGAGCGCTCAGATAATTGCAGGGGGTTTATCATACAAAAATCTAATCCCTGTTTCCGGGTACTTCTTGCCTGGGACGAGTAAGCTAAGCCATGCAATAATGGAAAAGCACAACCCAAAATATCTTGTCCGAGGTGCAGGAGGTGGAGGGATGCCCCCCCAGGGGTGTGGGGGCTGGCCCCAGCGCCTTTCCTAGAGCTTTCACTTTCGCTCTTCCCCCCGGCCACTGGCGCATAAAGGTTCTACACCGTTGGAAGGATTGGTGCGGTAGAGTAAAGATAGAACTAATTCATGCAAGCTGCAAGGAATTAAAAGACATCGAATAATCAAACCTTTAACCAAACATGGGAAGGTTGAGAATTCCTTTGGCGCAGCGAGCCATTCTCACTCGGTCTTTTACCTTTTTATTGCTACGGGTACATTACTTCACCGCGACCAGGCCGGGCCCATGGCACGGTGCAGTGAATAGGAAATATGAAGTGCTAGTATGGGTGGGGCCTGCTCCTCAGGAACACTATCGACCTTCCCTCCTGTAACTGATGGAGCAACCCCGTCGCAGGATGTCATGTTATGGCATATTAGTTAGCAGGCGAGGGTAACTGGTGTTTCCGGTGCTCGTGCGACAGAGAGCCCACCGTGCGAGTGGCTACCACAAACTGTATTTAGTCCCAACTGCGTTCCCTTTCTCTCCATATAATAATCTTCACTCTACACATCGAATATAAAACACACTTCTGTTTTCCTACCACCTTCCTTCCGGGTCTCTTCTCACGACGCTCGCCTCACGGAAGCCCCCTAGCGGCACTTGTACGGCGGCAGTTATCCCTGCGCATGACTAGACCTCTACAAGTATCAGTAACCTGGTTGAATTAAGTCGTCGTTCGAATCTGCCGAACCAGGTTACCGGTAAGTTACTTGTACCTTAAAAACTCAAACAATCGACCCATGTGCTATGACGTTGGAGTTGCCTCCTCCGGTAAGGTCTGGTGTTTTTTTTGCTTCTCCCAGAGGAGCTGAGCGGCTCCTCTTGTTGTGCTTTTCGCCCCTTTTCCAGAGTAGGGAATTTTCAACGACACGCGGTAACACATGGGCCAAAATTGAGTTTCTACGGCAGTCTACCGCATTACCTAGATTTATTGGCCTGCGGCAAGTACTCGAGTACGTTGAGGTGAAGTAGGGGTTGAAGCAAAACGTTCAATTAGTCAGGAGGCGTCTAAAATAAGCCTGGGCTTGGCCATAAATGGTTAAGTGAAGGCGTTTTTATTGAGAATTCGAGACGGATTGCAAAGAAAACTCTTGTTTCAACGTACTAGCGTGAAAAAGACCCGGCAATGCGGGTAATAGTCTACATGACAGACCTGAAAGACCGACTTGACGCATTGTACCTTCCAGATTCAAAAGTATTTGGAAATCCTGTTGGTGGTCTCCGCGTCAAGTGCCCTGGAGAGACGAGCTGATTTATCCCCTGGTCCATTGAGACATTTGCAAAATCTATCATTAGTGCTGCAGCAAGACGTTTGGAATTCGAGTGATATCAAAGGCATGTGGACTCAGAACTATACAGGAATTCTGATACCTACACACATGAGCTTAAACGATTTTTTGGCTTAGGAACAGTGTTCTTTTGTTTTACAGCAGGCTTAACTTTTAGGATTACGTACTCGCGCGGCCGAGTTGCTGTTGGACACCCACGTAAAGACCAGTGATCGGTGAGCCAATAAATGGGCCTTCAGATGGTGCCAAGCTGAGTGATGTAATTTGGTCTACCGCAGGAAATCATATGGGCGCGTGATGGTAGCTTGCTCATCCATAAGCTGTGTGGAACACTCAGCTTTTTTTTGTATGATAGCGTATATGATTATTAATGATGTGCCCGGACATAGCTTGGTATTCGCCCGCTTATTGCTGCTCGGTAGGCTAAAGTATCCCAGGCAAACCGAGTCTACGGCATAACGAAAATTCCCATACAAATAATCCCTGCCCTATCAGTTTTATGGGCCTTCTCGCCTCACCGTAGGTTCGCTTCGCCGCAAGTCTGTATCCAGAACGCAAAATGCCACATCGCTTACTCAAAAAAAGGATGTGTTGTGAGTAGCCAACTTCACATGGTTACAACTGCGGTAAGTTAGCTTGAAGTAACCTGAATGGCTAGCTATAATAGGCTAAAAACATTACGCTAATGCAGGGGATTTTGCGGTGGGTGCATTTCTACGAATGTCTTATAAGAAGTAAATTTCAAGCATGAACCATTGCACAGTAATCGGCTGCTTTTGCGGTCCCCCCCCCCTCATTGTTATTTCCTTTTAATCCTTCCCTTCAATTACTCTCGTTTTGTCACAGCTGCTCACTTGGCCATTTCCTCCCCAAACTGACATATTTTCTTGGCGCCAAGATCACTGACTTTTCCCGAACACCCCCGAATCTGACCGGTAGCTGGGCTTGCAGCGGCCAGCTTGTACGAGGGAATGTTGATGGGATTCTCGAGGGATCTCTTGTGATTCATACTTCATACTTCACACTTCATTCTTCCCGTACACCATGAACCTCGTTACTTTCGAAATAATACAGTATCTACAGCGCAACTTTATCATTAACCCCACTTCTCCCTCACATTTTTCATTGTCAATCACTCGGGCGTGCAGAACAGACCTATGTCCCGACGACAGTAACACAACACGCATCACCTGGCCGAATGACTGTTGCCCCCCTTTGTAAAAATCCACAAAAAAACAAAAAACAAAAAAACAAAGACCAGAGCTAAGTTAGGCAACAGAGAAAACTACCAATTGAAGCGAAAGTCCACCCTGTTTCCAACCCTCCAACCCCCTCTGGTCTCAGGAACTCAGCCCAGAAACCACCGAACTCTCTTCCCCATCTCCGGATACGATTAACAACTCCCAGTCACCATTCGCTGATCACCATCTCAGGCCTAACAGTGTACTTGCAGCCCAAAAGTTGGCACGTCTCCGTGTGATAGTATCGGGTATCGACAACGGCCTCTGATGGTGGCTCACTAGACATCCGAGCAGTGATTAGGAAGCTCCGACAACCAGGATACGGTAGGGTTGGGTCTTCGATGGCTTGAGAACAGCTTTGCTTTATCCTCCAGAGTTTGTGATTGCAGAGAGTGTAGTTATGTGCGGTGAGCTTGCACATTCTCCTGAAAGAACTAAAGTTTTGGCAGCAGCAGCGACAGTGGTGGCGGTAGTGGCAGCGGGGGCGGCAGAGGTGATAGTACCGGCAGCAGTAGTGATGAGAGTAGCAGCAGCAGTGGTAGCAGCAACGGGGATGGCAGCGGCTGCAGTAGCAGTGGTAGCAGAGGTTGTGGTAGCAGCAGCTTGTGCTATGCCTTCTTGATGTGTTTTTGAGGCCTTCTGTAGTTGGTTCCGCTGGTGGAAAGGGAGGAGCCTTTGGAACTTGTCCAGCCCTTATATAGTTAATACTACGTGTACTTTCTGAGCAGGTAGCTGTGTGGGAGGCTGCTGGAGTGATCCATGAGGGGGATCCTGCCCGTGCACAGATTATCGAGCGATCCTGATTACCACAGCTCCGTCTCCCTAATCAAAACTTGAAATGACACGTGAAGGTGCAACCTACCAACTTTCAAAAATGAACTCGATAGCACAAATACTACCCCTTGATCTATAAAAAACGAAGACAATGGTAAAACCGCAAATAGATATTGTAATAAGATTAGGGTGTGGGGAATTGTCTTGTTCCCAATTCATATGCAGGAAATTCCGTCGGAGGTCTGATATGTGGAACTGTGGCATGATGGGCGATTACCCGCATCTACTACAGCTGTTTGGTGTTAGGCAATATGACTTGCAGAAGTAAATCGACTCTCCAAGTGCGCTATTAGTCCACCAAACCAAGAAAGGTGATATAACATAGCCGGGGGGCAACGAGCAGAGGGAGACAGCAAGCGGCCCTACCACCGCATAAACTAGTGAGGACTTGGGCGCCATCATAGTACACTCACGTTTGAAAAGTCCTCGTAACCACACTGGTACATTTATGTATTTGTGGCTGATGCTTGGCTGGGGCCAACATACTATTGCCAGCCACAATTACATGAATGTACCAGTGTGGTTACGAGAACTTTTCAAACGGGAGTGTACGTTCAAATAAGATTCTTACCCTAGTTTTGTCTCAAAATCGCAATAAGACGACATAGGCTAACTCTTTGTAGCCATGACTAATCCTTTCGGGGCTCTTATTTTGATGCAATCGTAGGTTTCACCACAGCAGCTTCTCACCTCAATGTACTAGCGCCTGGGCGGTCCTCACCAGTTTTTGCAGTAGATGGCCCTACTAGATTTGGGATTTGTCATCAAATTTTTCAGCCTCTTGCTCGCTGCCCCCCTCTGTTCGTTGTCCCTCCCGCTACGTTATGACTCCTTATGGGCTCCTCCTACCAATTCAGTGAAGAGGTGAACAAGCTACCCCTCCAACAGAACTCTGAAAGCTCTCCGCGACCCCTACTCCTAGAGGGAGTCCCGCAACTAAAGCAAGAATCTTGCAAACTCACTGAGAGGACGGGAGTCCCAAGACTCCAAGTCCCAAGACTCCAAGTCCCTAAATCTGCGGCGGAGTTCTCCGGCTTCTACGCGTGCATTACAGGAAGACCAACGCCAGTGGCTAAAATAATATTCAGGACTAAAAACGCTATGGGGAATCAGGCGCGCCAAGAGGGGTATTTGGGAAAAGGGAATCTGCAAATTGGTTCAAGCAAGAGGTTTTGAAAAGTAGAGGAAGCAACTGATAGCAGTTTTACTCATAAGGGAACACCCGCACAGGCATACCTATAGGGGCCTCCTGGCACTCGATAATCCGAGAAGAGTACAGAACAACCACACATACCTCTGACAAGCAATTGGGCTGGTTTATGATCATGGCTTTCCAGTTTCCCTTCATAGGAAACACTCTTGTGCGGATCTTGCATGCTAAATATTAATAAGACTTCTATTTATTCAAAAAAAAATCTCAGAACAAGCAAGAAAAAGCTAATGAGAAGAAACCATCCCCAAGGTCCACCCTTCCCCACACAACCCTACACCACTAACTTACACCCTTCCCCCAATCCTAGGTAATCTAATGGTATACCTACAACCCTCTTGCCTACATGTCTCCCTCTCATGGATCGCCGTCTCCACAACCGCCTCTGTCGGCGGCTTGATCAACGGCCTAGATGTGGTCGGGAAGCTATCGCAGGTGGGCAGTTGTATCTTAACTTACATCTGCAAAAGCACGGGAGAAAGCTTCCTTCCTGACCCAGATCTTGTGATCGCAAGCGATGAAGCGCTTGAGCTCCAATCTGCACATCTTTATTTATGTGATTTTTTATTTTTTTATTTTTTTTATTCCGTTTATTTTTGTGGGGAAGCTCACTTTGTAGATTGGATCGGCTGGTGGGTCTGGTGTCACTGCTGCAGGGAAATAAACGCTCGTCCCCAAATGGGTGATAATTTGGGAACTTCCCTCTCCAGATATTAAGGAGGCAGCAGGTGAGGTTTAGAATAGAAGGAATTTCCGCAGCCTATCTATTCACTATCTGGAGGGGGGGGGGCCTGATCGCGCTTCAGATTGAATGGCGTGTGAGAGCGATCTTGAGAGACCTTATTTGTGCAGCAAGTCAATCGGAACCGCCATTTTTCATGAATCTTCGCAGAGGTTTGAGAATCAAGTTTTCAGGCTGTTTGTCTGCCGCATCGTACGCGGCGTTTGAAACAAGGTTGAAACAGTGTAGCGTCACTAGGTGTCACTCGGCCACTACTGTTGGCTAGAGCGAAGCTAGTGGGGAGTTGTGACCCCTCGCGGTAGAATTCGGTGAAGACAAGTCATTTAGGAATATTAGGACAAGAGCACCCACAGACAGAATATATCATACAGGTGATCTACCAAGAAGTCATTCCGTCAGGATCTCCCCATTATATAGCAGAGAACTAACTAGTGGGGAAATCCAACACTTTCGCACGACATAATTTACCACTTAAAAAAAAAAAGTTCCATTCGCGATGCCATTACAGAGAGTAATCAATCATTATAAATCGAATACAGTGAAACCGCTTGAATAATATGCAGCCATTCTGCTTTCTCCTCAGGCTCTGCTTGCAGCCACTTCTTCCGCCCATCTAGCGATTCTCTCCATCTTCTCCCTCGCCGCAGTCATCCTCTCCTTTCTCCTCCTCCTCCTCGCTAGCTTCTGGTTATCCTCCTTCTTCTCCATTGCAACCCTCATGTTCTCCTCAGCCTTAGCTTTAACCATAACGAGACTCGAGCTAATCTTGCCGATAATGTGCTTCAAAACCTGGAGATCTACTCCGTATTTCTTATCGAGTTGGAGTAGCGAATTGAGGTGTTTGACTATTTCTACGGCAAAGTATAGTTCGTGTTTGACGTGCTTGAGGACTACAAGGCTCTTGAACCAACATAGGACGTCTTCGACTGTCTTCTTGATGATGACGAATTCGGAGCGATGAAACCTAGGGAGAAAAGTCATTCTCTCGGCGGCCTCGGCGGCCTCGGCGCGAGCTGGCTCGGTGGGGTCGGAGGAGTTGGAGGCATGTCCTTTCTTATCGGAGAGGATACGGGATTTCTGGTTGTTCATTGCGTGAGTTTGAGCGATAGTAGGTAGGGGTGATTGTGGTGGTTGCTGTAATGCTGTGGAATTGGAGGCTTGAGGCGGTAGGCGCTCAACCTTCTAGTCCTTTAGTGAGTCAATCGTTTACAGTAGCCCTATTTCTCTATCAACAACCCACTGCAGTAAAACCGCCCAACCAGCAACCCGCTGCCCCTAAAACCCAACAATGCGTGCCCTTGAGCAGTCGCCGTGCAAGAACCAAACAAAATTGGGAGTCTCAGCTTTTTCGACTGAGCCGAGGTGTAATACTTTGCTATAATATGCCAACTTTACCCTCCCAATACTTGAGATCGTTAGAAAATACATGAAAAGGCAACAGCGAAGATGTCATCCGGTGATGAAGAGGAAAAGGAAAAAGGCAGGAAGCCTAGCAATGTATGGAGACGGTGTGGGTAATTCAAGGAGATATAGTGGAAATAATAAGGAGGTAGTATGATAGCTGACGTAACCCCATTCATCAAAAAGGCCGAAAGTTAAGGGTAGTTTTCTTTCCCCGCCGTCATCCAGTGGCAACCCCCAGACTCGCATTTGACGATAATACTCCAACTCCATCCCACTTGCCGCCCGAGATAATGCACTACATTACCAACCACAGCTAAAGACTCCCTCTCGGAAAATCTATCCCAACATGATGCAATTTTGTGAACTGCGCCTCATTCATTGCCATCACAATATTTCGTTTGACCAAATGGAGGCTGAAGCTAGTTTAGATGGCTAGCTAGCAAACTCTAGATAGCCGCACGATATAGCACCAGTAAAGAACAAGAACTATGACCCCGGCCCAGCTTGTTCCACCCTACTTCAACTTCTAACAACCTATCTCAATAAGCGTGCGGTGAGCTCATGCATCAAAGGTTAAAAATAAAAAAGAGAGAGAAAGCCAAAGCCTTATTTAGCAAAAACAGTGCTCCTCTCAAGATTGCAACCCCCCGAGGAAGCCCGCTCTATCAAGCAGATAAAGATGTGAGTTGTGCCAGAGGTTATCCTTAGTGGGGCAAAACAAGGTATTTAGCATCGTCACAGTGCCCCATCAAGGCATCCAGAAAAAGAGACCTAAATTACCAACAGATTGTAGGGCCTATCGGATATCCAGGGATTGAGGTCTATGTTGCCGAACAGCAAAAGGGACTAGAGCCTCGGGGTTTTCTTTTCCAGTGGCACTTACAATGATAAAAAATATCATGGGTGGATCTTGGCTCAAGCCGTGTGTCCTGCATACAACCGAAAACTCTGTGTTGGAAATGATGCGTGGCGGGTGGGACCCCACAAGGGGTGGGCGGAATGAAGAGTTTGTATGACCGCTTATTAGGTACAGAACGTGCGGGGGGAGCTTTACTGAAGGCGAGAACAAGAGAGGGATCAATAGTCAAATAAGCGTCGTGTTAGAACAGTTTCATTGCGTTTGGTTGCTGTCAAGAAAAAGAACTCCTCGAGCGCTAGAAAAGAGACAAGAAACGAAAAAGAGAGCAAAATGGCAAGCGAGCCCCGCAAGCAATGACTAAGCTTAGACGAACAACCTATGATATGTATCAAAATTCAATACTCTGACCCCCTAGCAAGCCGCTATCTGCCGACACGATCCAGTCATTTCTTCTTCCCACCCCCGGGAGTGGGACTGCGGCACTTTGCAGCCCCACAAGGAAAACGGCCATCGAAGCGGGCTTGTATTTCTTGGTATTAAAGAAAGTTTGTCCTTTGTGGAATTTCCCTGAGCAATCCCGAAAGTATCATTGCCGGTTATAGATTCACCACCCCACCGGGTTGGGACGGAAAAGAGAGAAGTCCGGATACCGGTACTTGTAGCGTTTTACAGCTATGTCCAGAGAGTTTCTGGTATCCAAAGGGTTATTCCCCATACCGGCGCAGTCCCCGCGGCATGCACCCCACAAGCACTGCACAGTACGAGTGGTTTTTTTAAAGTCTCTGGAAAGAAGAGGATGCTGGGAACACCATGTAGAAAGCGCCTTACCCATTGCAAGCGGGGGATTGTAGAAGCCAGGGTACCGGTAGGAGAGGTGATTAAGAATTTGAGGATAATATCTTAGTTTGCCGTAGTGTAGAATTAGGCAGACGCTTTAGTTTACCATATCATAGAAAGGAGCAAACTTTTAGAATACCTTCCACTTGGTGGTCAACCCTCTCGGATTCGCCAGGATGTTATTTCCGGTCCAGTAAGGTATCGTATTACTCCAGATCTTGGCTTAAACAATGGATTGTGGTCGGCTGGTTCGCGTTGATATGAAGCAGCCAATGAGAGATGTCATCTGAAGCCCAATTCCACCCTTTAATTGGGCTGGAAATAACAGATCCTGGGACGGGCTTAGCAAATCCGAGAGGGTTGACCGCCAAGCGCATGGTATTCTAAAGGTTTGCTCGATAGAAAGTCCGAAATGGAAAAGGTTTATATATATAAAAATAAAAAAGGTCTCAGGAACTTGGGCTGACCGTCTTGAGCCTAAATTATAGTGCTGCCGCAAAATCGGGCGCAAATAGCGCCGTCGATTATTGTGTAACTTAATCGCTTGTCTGCGTCCCGTTCCGGAGACCCCGGAAAGCCGTTACGACAGCACCTATGATACGACGAAACTGGGTGGATGACCAACATGGGCCAATCCCAACCTTGACATCCTACTCTCTCGCCCACCAAATATCCTAGCCCGTCACCCGGTTTGGCTGAGGGAATTTTGGGACTGCAGTACGAGTGCAGCGACCATTATAGGTACCACGAAAACGAGGTAGAGACTTTACTCGAGTACTGAGGGGCGGCGGTTAGTGATGGGGTAGGCAGGTGTTCGAGGTCCTAGTGCCGATGACAGCCGGGGGTAAAAAATGATTTAATCAGTAGGTCTCCAGGCACAATGCTAGGAAGGGTAAAGAGCTTTGACATCTCGAAGCACAACGTCAAAGGACCCTGCCCAGGATGGGGGAGGGGGAGGGATCTTTCTTCGGGGTCTGGGGACCACGCTGAACCTTCCTCAGATCCTTACACTTCCTTCTCCCCCAGCCATTGGTACAGGTATCTGGCATGAATAGACCGAACACAGGGGGTATCCTAGGAGCGGAATCCCTCATGGCGGATTGACTGCGCACATTCGAGCCACATACTGAATTCTACCCCCATCCCCCTGTGTTCGGTCCGTAACTTACATGCCAGGGACTTGCACCAAGTGAGACGCTGATATCGGTACCCCCTTATTTCTACCGATAACGTACTGGACCGGGAAGTGGGTCAGATGCAGAAGTGAAGTGGTTTGTTTGAATTTCGCATAAATCCTCACTACGAGGAACTCGGCAAGATAAAAACCTCTCCATTCAGCTCAAAAGTGGGCAAATCTAAAAATGATGTGGCATGGTACTAGAAATATCTCCTGCCCTTCTGCATCTCCTACTCAGTGTTATGCGTCAATTGAGATTTCCAGATATCTACTTTTCCGGTGCATTTTAACTCTTCCCCGTCTGGTTCGCCCCCCCCATCTGATCGGCTTCCCAGCCCAATTGGTTACATTACCTCCCATGAAGTTACTGTAGCTAAGCGTTTGGTTCGTTTAAAAGGTTTCCACTACCATATCGGTATTAGAGACCATTAACCTCTCTAACCACGTCATGCGCAGGATGGGCACCAAGATAGGGTTCAACCGATCTTACAGTGAATGGGAGGGCGGAGGTGTTGATATGAGTGGTGATTCCCCCCACGGGAACGCCATCAACCTTCCCTCATGTAACCGAGCTGCGTCAGGTCGTTCAGATCCGCCGTGTAACGGGCTACATCAAGTGATCGTTCGGATCTACCGAGCCAGGTTACCCGTATAAATGGCAGACCTGAATGACTGACTTGATGCAAATTTAGCTGGCTACACGGCGAATCTGGATCGCTCACCAAGGCCAAGTCACACGAGGGAAGGTTGATGGGATTCTCGAGGGGTCTCTTGTGCTTCATACTTCATACTTCATACTTCCCGTGCCCTATCAGCCTCTTTACTTTCGAAATAATTCAGTACCTACCGCGCAAATATATGATTAACCCCCATGTTGGATATCATGGGTCGTTAGCCGAAGCTTCGTCATAGGGTCTTCCTGGTTGTCATTGGTTGTGGTGCTTGCTTGTCATCCTTGCTCTCTCTTTCTTTTCTTTTCCTTCAGTTCACTTTTCTTCTCTCAACGGCTCTCTCTCAACCATAAACGAATGCAATGAAACTCGTCTCAGAATAACTCTTGTTTAACCTTTAATCTCTCTCTCACTCTCGCCTTCAGTAAAGCTCTCTCGATACTTTCTATACTCAATAAGCGGTCGCGTAAACTCTTCATTTGACCCACCGCTTAGAGAGCCCGGTTGACCAGGGATCATTTCTAACACTCCACTCCTCCCCCACATTTTTCATTGCTAATCACTCGTGCGGGCGGAGCAGAGAATCCATGTCCCAACGACAACAATACAACACGCATCATCTAGTTGAATGACGGTTGCCCCCCCCCTTTATAAAAACACTCAAAAAAAATTGAAAAATTGAAAAACTCAAAAAGAACAGAGCTAGACAACAGAGCAAGTTGCCAATTGAAGCGAAACTCCGCCCATCTTCCAACCCTCCAACCCCCCAGCCCTTCACACCCTCTAGCCCTCCCACCACCCCTGATCTCAGTAACTCAGCCCAGTAACCACCGAACTCTCTTCCCCATCTCCGGAATCGATTAACAACTCCCAGTCAACATCCGCTGATCACCATCTCGGGCCTAACAGTGTACTTGCAGCCCAAAAGTTGACACGTCTCCATGTGATAGTATCGCGTCTCGACAACGGCTTCTGATGGTGGCTCACTAAGGGTGCGAGCAGTGATTGAGAAGCTCCTGCAACCAGGGTACTGCAGGGTTGGGTTTTCGATGGCTTGAGAACAGCTTTGATTCGTGCTCCAGCGTTTGTGGTTGCACAGGGTGTAATTATGCGCGGTGAGTTTGCACATTCTCCCTAAGGTCTTCCGAATGAATTGAAGCTTTGGCAGCGGTGACGGTGGTGGTGGTGGTGGTGGTAGCGGTAGCAGAGGCGGCAGCGGCCGTAATAGTGCTGGCAACAGTAGTGATGAGAGCAGTGGTAGCAGCTTATGCTATGCCTTTTTGATGTGTTTCTGAGGGGTTTGCAGCGGTTCCACCGGTGGAAAGGAAGGGGCCTTTCAAACCTGTCCAGCCGTTATATAGTTAATTTCATGTGTGCTTTCTGGGTAGAGAATTGTGTAGAAGGCTGTGGGAGTGATCTATGAGGACCCCTCCTGTGGATAAATGATCGAGCGATTCCGATTACCGCAGTCCCTCATCCCCAATCAAAACTTGAAATGACACGTAAAGATGCAGCCGGCCAACCCTGAACTGCGAACTCGATAGCACAAATACCACCCCTTGATCCATGAAAAAAGGAAGGCAATAGCGAACCCGCGAATAGACATTGATATAAGACCAGGGATTGGAGAGCGCCTCGTCCCTATTTTAGATGCAGGACAGCATGTTGGAATCTGAAACATAGAATAGCAGCATCACAGAAGATTACCCGCATCTGCCGCAGTTGTTTGGCATTAGGTTATGTGACTTGCACAAATTGACTCTCCAAGTGCGCTATTAGTTAATCCATCCAATTGAGGGAGGAGATGCATGACTCCTTTTCTCCTCCTGCCTATCCAGTGGAGAGGTGGGCAAGTTACCACCCCTCTAGCAGGGCCGTGACAGCTCTCCGCTATCCCTAACCCTAGTGTGAGTCCGGCAATCAAAACGAGAATCTGGAAAACTCATTGCGAAGGCAGAAATCGTAAGCCTACAGGGTTCCTAGGTTGGTAGACAAAATTCTCCAGCCCCTCCGCGCGCACATTACAGGAAGGCTAATACTTGTAACTAAAATATTATTCAGGACTAAAAACGCTGTGGGAAGCCTCGCTAAGAAGGGTATTTGGGAAAAGGGAATCTGTAAGTTGGTTCATGCAAAAGATTTTGACAAGCAGAGGAAGCACTGATAGCAGTTTTACCCACAAGGGAACACCCGCACAGGCGCACCAATAGGCACCTCCTAGTACTCGCTAATTCGAGAAGAGTACAGAGTAACCACACATAGCTTTGACAAGCGACGGGGCCGGTTTATGGTTCAAGCACTTCAATACGTGTACCAGGCTGAAAAAGGCGTATTACAGGTGGCTGTGCAAGTTAAAATCCCAAGGCTTGATGTGGGGAAAACTGGTGAGGGTAGCGAGTTACCCAGACGCAGGAACACAAACCCCCTGCTGCCGTTGGCATGACTCAGCTTTACTAAGGGCGCGTGTGGTTGCCACCTCAAACCTTCGTTATGATCCCGGTTATCGAGGTTTGCCACAAAACGCTATTTTGCTTTTGAGTGGCATCTGGTTGCCACAAAAACCCAATAATCATGTCTGACCAGTATTTCACAAACGCTCATTTTAGAAGAGTGCATAAAAGCTACTCGCTCGTCTTTGCCAAGAATACCTCCGTGAGCCGAAAATTTGGTGAGAACTCCAGCAAAATATCGGCTGGCGGAGGTATTCTTGGCAAAGACGAGCGAGGGTACTGTACAATAATCCACTATAACAAACTTTTTGAATAAAAAAATTTAAAAAATAAGTATTGCAATACAGGTGACACTGTGTTTCCTATAATAAATTATTCTGGTTTTTTTGAGTGACTTCCTTCAAACCAATTCTTGTGGCAGCCAGGCCCGCTTCTTGGAGGGTGAAAATGTTGAGTTGTGACAACGCGGGATATTGTAGTTGCTAGCAAAAACTCTCGTTTTGTGAGTATCAAAGTTTGAAAACCCTGAGACGACCAGATACGCCCCAAGCACATAATGTGTTGCTGACGCAACACTCTTCTCCCTTTGCCAGCAAAAGTACAACTTTTTAAATCCCACAATATTTGTGTGATTCTCGATTTTCTTTGATTTCCGATTAGTTCTGCTGGGAAGTTATCTTTGTAGATTGGATCAGCTCGTTGGTCTAGTGTCACTGCGGCAGGGGAATAGGTGCTCGCCTCCAGGTGGATCAGAGCTGCCGTTGTTCCTGGGTCTTCGCAGGGGTATGGAATCGAGTTCTCATGTCGTCTGTCTGCCTCATTGTAGGCGGTGCTTGAAACAATCTCCGTCACCTAGTGTCACTCGGCAACTATGGGGCTGTGCAGGGAAGCGAGTGAGAACCAGTGACCCTGTGGCAGTTAGAATTGTTAGGTTGTCCGCCAAAGCTTAGTCATACGTTTAGCTTGGTTGCCATCGGCTATGGGGCCCACTTGTCTTCTTTGCGCTCTGTTTCGCTTCTCTTCTCTCCACTCCACTGAACAGGTTCTTTCTACACAAAAACCAACGGAACTGCTCTTAACGCGACTCTCATTTTGACCTTGAATCTCTCTCTTGTTTTCTCCCTCAGTAAAGTTTTCTCCGCACTATCTCTACCCATCAAGCGCTCTGCAAACACTTTATTCTCCCCACCGCTTACAGTACTCGGCCGACCGCGGATCATTTCCAACAAGAATTCGACTGAAGACAAGCCACCTGCTAGTATTAGGCCAAGGGCACCCATAGACCAAGTATATCATACAGGTGAGCTACCCAGAAGGCATCCCGCCAGGATCGCTCTCTTTTTTCTCCCCCTCGCTAGCTTCTGGATATCCTTCTCTTCTATCGTAGCCCTCACATTCTCCATAGCCTCAGCTTTAACCATAACGAGACTCGAGCTAAGCTTGTCGATATTGTACTCGGTGTTCCCGAGCGTCCCGGGCGTCCCGGACAGGTTGTCTTACCGTGCCGGGCGCTGGCGTCCGTCTTTCGTAAAGACCGCAGTCGTTGGGGTCGGCCATCGGTCCGGGCCGTCTCACAGTGGTACTATTCGGGAAAGGGTGTTACAGTTCTCTATAGAGCCCTGCAGTCACCCGTAGGTACAGTGCAGTTCGGTAACAAATGTTATTCTCACTTGCCCTTTTTACACCAAAAAAGGGCCATTTTTGCAGTCACACAACAATATCATATCCACCTCAATTAAGTATCTAAGTGCCCAAGGCGCTGGAGGCATATCTTGATTTCACTGAACTGAAATTTCAACCAAATCACACCCATGCTGTTATTGGTGGGTTCATGAAAATTGCAATTTTGTAATGAAGTACCTCTTTCTGTGGTCTCCAATACAAATTCCACCGCTTGGCACAGACCATTCCACAACTCGCTTTTTGCTTGTCTCCACAAGGGCCAGTTCTCAATTAATTGCAGCTAAAATGACATGGACTGAATCGCCGAGCTCCTAGCTACCATAGGGAAAATTTGGTAATTATTGGTATTGAGGATATTGTTAGGCTGTGGGTTTTGTTGAGAGTGGGCTTCGCTGATTCTCGTATTTTTTGACGGGTACTTCACCGATCGACGATGACTTATGTCCAAGAACTATACCTGTAGTCACCGGTAGGTGCCTGCCGTCACCCGTGGGTATCTGCAGCTACACGTAGGTACCTTCAATCACTCATAGGCATATAGTCTCCAGTAGGTACCTTCAGTGGCCAGTAAGTACCTGCAGTTACCCGTAAATACCTTCTGTCACTCATAGGCATCTGTAGTCACCCGTGGGTACCGGCAGTCACCCGTAAGCACCTACCGTCACCTGCAGGCTCCCCCCATTGATTAGTTTCACGGATTACCCTGCGCACACTTTTTGTTTTTTTTGGCTTATAGCTAGCGCAAACATTGGATTTGTGTAAGATTAAGTATGTAGAGTTAGTTTCCTATATACCAGATATAAGACTTGTGATAAAAAGGACCCTACTTCCGAAAACGAACCTCAGAATAGTACACTTGAATACTATATATTTTTTGTCTCCCATAATTAATTTTCGTGTCTGAGGCACCTCCCCATGCATCGACCAGTGGTCAGGGCTCTTTAAGTCCGGGTGATTCGATTTCATGGGTTATTACTCCCTATTTTAACCACACTTTTCGATATAATTTAGAATGCTACCACAATCAGTAGCAAGTGACATTTGGAGTTTAGTCCCTCGGGCCTTTTGACAACGACCGTGTGGGAGCTGCCTGTTGCCACTGGTCTTGAGCAGCAGTACAGTAGGAGATGTACTGCTAGATCAGGGCCGATTACGAGCAAGATATCGGGTATGTGCCCGGGAGTTCCGGCAACATTCTTTGCTCCATCACCTGCGTGGTGCGGGTGTCACCTGTGGTGGCTTGGCACATTGAACAACCTAAGACACCTGCAGCCCCCGGTAGTCCGTCCTCTTGATGATGAGGAATTCGGAGCGATGAAGCCTGGGGAGGGACATCATCCTCCCGGCGGTTTTGGGGCGAGCTGGCTCAGCGGAATTGGTGGAATCAGAAGGATTGCCTTTCCTATCGTAGCGGACAGGGGGTCTCTGGTTGCTCATTGCCTGAGTTTGAGCGATAGTAGGGGCGGCAGTAGCGGTTGCTTGAACGTTGCGGAATTAGTGAGTTTGAGGCGGTAGACACCCAATCTTCTACTCCTTTGGTCAATCGTTCCCAGTAGACCCATTTCTCCACCAACAGCCCATGACAGCAAAACCAGTCAACGAGCAACCCGCTACCCTAAAACCCAACAAGGGGTGCACTTGGGCAGTCGCTGTGCGCGGAGCGCAAAGATCTGGTTTCAGCACTCTCGACTGAACCGATGTACTTTGTTTCATTACCTGAACCCCTTGGAAAATACATGAAAATGTATGATAGCAATGAAAATGTCATCCGGGAAAGAAGAGCAGGAAAGGAGGAAAAAGAGTGGAAGAGTGGAAAATAATGTATGATGGCGGTGTGCAATTCAAACGGATAAGAGGGGGAAGGAAGTGGTATGCTGAACTGACATAACCTAAGAAGGCACGAAGGGGGAGGAATATGGAATTTTTGCAACACCCGTAGTTTTCTTTCCCGGCCTCCCTCAGGTAGAACCCCCAGACAGATGTTAACCATAAGACTCCGACTCCATTCCACTTACTACCCGAGATAATTCACTAGATTATTGATCACAGCTAAAGACCCCCGCAAATCCATCCCAGCATGATACATTAATCTGCACTACGTCTTATTCATCTGATGACATTGTTTTGTTAGACAAAATGGACGCTGGAGTTAGGTTAGATAGCTACTAAGCAAGCTTTAATCGCAAAGGCCTGACCCAAAGATAGCGAGAAACTACCTAGCGAACGCACTAGCACTCATTAACCATCTCAGCTCCTCCACACACAGATACCGGCAACAGATATGAGAATCGAGAACGATGTTCTGTACACGTACGGTGCAGCAGGTCGCACCTGTATCACCACCCCCAAGCCGGCCACAATTCCCCGCCCCCACCAGAACTGCAAATATCATACCGTAAGAACTCGAATAATTGGACCCCACGCTGGGACGTTGGAGTTGCCCTTGCTGGTAAGGTCTTGCTCTTTTTTCTTTTTTCTTTCTGTCTCAAGCTCGTGCTGGGGAGGTCAGTTTTCGCTGTGCCCCCGCCCCTAAAATTATCTAAGAGAGGGAATTTCGGACGTCGTAGCGCGAGGCTCAATTACAGTATTCCACGGCAAAGCGAGTCTACGGCATAACGAGAATGTCCACACAAATAATCCCTGCCCTGTGATGGTTGTATGGGCTCTCCCGCCTCGCCTTAGGCTCGCTTCCCCGTGAGTCACTGTATTCGAGTTCTTGCCGTAACCACCAAGCGGAAAAGTAGGGGCCCTAACCACGAACAAAACCATTCAATAGTGGTGTTACTCTCCCTGCATAAATAAATAACCCACGAGTACTGTTCCATCGGGCCGCCCTCAAATCCACTTCCCCCAAATGGAGAAGGCAGGTCAGGCACCAACATCGAAACGGAACGATCAATAATACCCAACATCAAATCCCTTAATAGAGTCTAAGAAGAGAGGAGTGTACAGTGAAAGGCCATTGGGTGATAAGTGAGAGAAAAAGATAAGAGAAAGCAAAAGAAGGACACAAATCATACTCCCAATCTACAGCCGCCTATATTAAATATCCTGAAAATGTTCCCATCAGTTTGTCCCCCTACCCACTAACCCTAAACACCAGAATTGTGTCAATAAGAAATGCAAAACGCCTCTCAGCGGGGGTAGTAAATGGCCAGCAAGGCCACAGCGGGGCAAAACTTCGGGCTTTTTTTGCCTTAGTGTAGGTATCTACTGGAACCTCGTTCACTTAACTAAAGGAATTATGGGGTCGAGCGTTTTCCACCAGATTATCACCCATACTATGCTGGTACAGGTAGTACCTAACCTGCGTAGCCCAGAACCCGAATCTAAGGTCACGATGGTAATGTGTGAGATGGGGCATAGCCTGGCTACCGGTATTTCCTCAATTTGATACTCGCCGTGAGCAAGTGTCCGATAGCAGATGTTCGCAAATTATGAAAAAAGCCCCCACGTATGTGAGCACCCATACAAATTCACGACCCCGGATATCGAATACTAGTCCTCACTCGTCATTTCCAAGAATAACCCCCCAGCCGATATTTTTCTGGAGTCCTCATCAAATATTCGGCCCACAAAGGTATTCTTAGCAATAACGGGTGAGCACTTCTTGCCTGGTGGGAGTGAAACTCGTACATAACAGCCCCGTGGGTTACTCTTAGAGCCAACTGTAGGGATTTTCTGGGCGGAGATCAAGGATACTAGCAGTATAGGTTGCATCCTCACCACGCTGAGGCAAGGCCATGTGGGTCGATAACTCGATTCAAACATTATGACAATATCATAACGGATGGTTGGCTAATTAGCGAGAGCCCGATGGAGTGGGGAAGCACGATATAATTGCATGTGGGCCGAAATTATTTTATTCCGTGGAGGTGTAGAACATACAGTAAAATCTCTCGAAATTCACCATCTCCGTCCACCCAGGATTATTTCCGTTTGACAAGTTGGCGGAACGCGAGAGCAGTTAATAAGATCTAACACATCCAGCGGGCCGATTTTATACCCCGTTAGGAAAACGCTAATCCTTCTCAGGAGCTTTTGGCTTATAATCTAGAGATCATAGGGCTTGCAGAGATAGTGGATTTCAAGAGGTCTTCTGGTATTCCCGCATCTGTACTCGTACTCGTCTCCTCTATACTCGAGTATCACCATCATAAGGGAACTGTGTCTTGGTACTTCATTGCACCATACCTCATACCACTGACAGAGGCTCTGCGAAAAAAATTCTACTCATACGGCCGAGTGCTAAGTAAATCACGTGATCATTGGATTCCCCAAATAATCGCTCAACAATGGAAAGGAAGGCCTTGACCCTCCTATCTCCTAGCCCTTCTAAGCCAAAGGGGAAAAAAGAGAAACACCAAACTATCCATGAGAATCGGTTGGCAAACCTGAATGCAGACCACGTGATCTACTTAGTACTCAGCCGCATGAGCAGATTTGAGGCAAGCGCGGCTCCGGACCAACCAGACAAGATCTAACTCTGTGGAAAGTTGATGAGCTGGGAAACGTACACATACCGTACCGGTAAGATGAATCTGAAAACAGGGGGAAGCGAGACCCAGTGGCAAGAGATAAATACTTGCATACAATTGGTCTGGAGGACTTCGAGAAGCCTCTATTAAGTCAAGTGAGTAGAATAAGGTAGAAGAGCTCCAGTAAATATATATAGAACCCATGTTTGCCAAAAATTTGCCACTGGAGGTGTAGAAAGCTTCGAAGGTTAAGGTCAATCGTTGTTTTTGTACTATGATACCAGTATCGGATCCGGTCCACGGTCTGAGGGCAGGACGAAACTGGGTGGGTGACGAACAGGGATCAATTACAGGTGGTCTTTTGTAACCCTAACCTTGACGAAGCCACTTTTCCCCAGGAAGTACCCCGTTCGGAACCCGCCCAGTCTCTTCCTAGCTCCAGTACTCGCAAATGCATGTCATTTGTGAACACAACTGCTATTGCATGCGGGCAAAAAATCGGCCAGACCCTCATGATTTTGGTAGTATGCAATGCCGGTAGCAGTTGTGTTCACAAGCGTCATGCGTTTGCGAGTAGAGACTGTACCTTATCTGTGCCGTCTCAGACTAAAAAGAAAAAGAAAAACCAGGCTAGCGGAGTGGGATAATACCGGTACTCGAGTAACAGAAATGGTGCGGGTGCTGCTGGGATCAATCAAGCTTTCATTCTTTTTTTTCTCTCGTGGGGTCAGATCTGCGCACTTTCCCGTTTGATATCGATCCCGGCAGCGCGCTGATCGCCCGATCACGGTAATTGGAGACTTAATATGTTGGATAGTCTACAGCGATTCTCAACTTCACCTATGCTCACTCGCGGGGTGGAGCGCACAGAATCCCTGTCCTAACACAACACACAACACCCTATCGGATGACCCATTGCCCTCCAATAGGAGGAAGAGCTGAAAAAAAGAAATGAAAAAAATGAGGCCCTGTTCCCCAGAGGTAATTAAGTTAAAGTGGCGACTCCTGGCGACAAACAGCATATTTCTCGGTACTCAAAGGAGGCAGGCCCCAGGGAAAAGGCCAATCCCATAGTCGGATAGCAGATACTCCTCCACTAATTCTATATAAAGGAATTAGCAGTGGAGGACCTACAGGTTGTGAGGTAAGAAAAATTGTGAGGCTGTGAGATATTGAACTTGTTGTCCTGCAATACTTCACAACATCACTATTTTCATTCCTCAATCTATGGGTCCGATGCACCTCCGCCCTTGGAGGGGCTGGGTACAGGAGCATCTTCCATGCAAATATCGTACTAAACCTTTCTTTGGGATTGGGTAGTTTTGGTATAGAAATATTCCATTTTCAAAGATAATATTGTGATTTATTTTATTCTGTATGCCGAACAAGCCCCAAATTTGAAAAACACAAAGCTAACAGAAGCGAAACCCCATGCACCTCTCAACCCTCCAACTCTCCAGGCCCTCTCACAATCTCTAATCTCAGAAGCTCAGCCCAGCAACCGATCTCTCCTCCCCATCGCCAAATATGGCTAAGGACTCACAATCACCATTCTCTGATCACCATCTCAGGCCTAACGGTATACTTGCAGCCCAACAGCTGGCACGTTTCCGTATGGTAGTATCGAGTGTCGGCAACGGCTTCTGATGGTGGCTCACTGAACGTACGAGCAGTAATTCGGAAGCTCCGACAACCAGGATACGGTAGGGTTGGGTCTTCGATAGCTTGAGAACAGCTTTGATTCGCGCTCCAGCGCCTGTGGTTGCAGAGGGTGTAGTTATGAGCGACGAGTTTACACATTCTTCTGGAAGAACCAGAACTTTGGCGGCGGCGTTGTTGTTGGTGGTGGTGGTGGTGGTGACTACGTCTGCGCGACTGCGATAGCACCGGCAGCGGTAATAACGAGGGGGGTGGTAGCTGTGGCAGCGGTGATAGCAGGAGTGGTAGTGGCACTGGTAGGAGTACTAGTAGTATGGCAGGAGTGGCGGTAGTAGTGGCAGCTTGCGCTATGCCTTTTCGATGTGTTTCCGGAGTTCACGTAGCGGGTTCTAATGGTAGAAAGGAATGAACCTTTCGAGCTTGTCCAGCCCTTATATAGTTAATCCTATGCGTAATTTTTGGCCGAGAGCTGTGTGGAGGGATGCGGGAGGGATTCATGAGGAGCCTCCTGCAGGAGCCTCCCAATGGAGGATAAAAATTCAATAATGAAGTGGTTCCGAAAACCTCAGAACCTCCGGTCCCCGATCCAAACTTGGAATGGCACATGAAGGTGCCTCCGCTCAACTTTCGACTGCCAACTCAATGGCACAAACAATTCCCCCTAATCTATGAAAAATCAAAGAGAAAAAATGGAAAGGCCAATGGCAAACCAGAAAAGAGAGACATCCCAGTAAAGGCTAGAAAGTCGATCCATCCCGGGTGGATAATGTTCAAGTTGGACTGACCACCGAGGAAACTCGAGTGGCTCTCCAAGCTGTAGAATGATATCAGCACCCATCCAAAGTCCCATAGAGCCCTCTTCTATCCTTCAGATAGAATGCCCCAGTTTATAGTTATCAATCCTATCTCAAAAATCGTACTTTTCGTCCAATAACTTAGCTCGCCATCCAATTGTTACACAATTTTTGTTCGGATACTCTCCCTTGGATGGCGATACCCAGATCCGCACAATCCCCTCCAGATCTGGGTCATGGGTGGGAACCGGAGCCAGCAATTTTCCACCTAACCGGTAAAAGGAAAAAATATATCTTAACCTTAGCTCCTACCTACCTAGAGACGTACTCATGATAATTCATAAACCAGAGGTTTGATGGAGAAAGTGCTAAGATTCCGTAGCAATATTAGTGCCACCTTTTTTCCTCTTCCAATGTTTGGCCTGGGTTTACTCTCTCACCGCAAGGCGCAAATATTTAAAGGTGATAAGCTATGTCCAAGAACCATATAGTAACAAATTACCTAGAGATTTCTCCAGCTCCTCCCCCATCACCAGCTACCGCTCTGCAGTTCAAACCCCCCCAGCCCCTTCTCCTGCTCCTTGTCCTCTTTTCCCTTTTCCCACTCCTCTTCCCCTCTCCATCCTCTCCCCCTCCGCATGAACAATAGCCTTGACAGCCATCTCAGCTGAAAGCTCATTAAATACAAAAGAGGTAACCTCGATAGCGAAGATCCTGCACCCGATGATGGGAATGTTGCGCCTTCCATTATCATACAAACTAGTAATCTAAAGTGGCCAGCCCGGCTCATTGCCAAGACAGCAGATTAGCACTCCCTCCATAAATGCTTCCTCCAGCCAAACCCCGTGATTTCCCAGCAGCAGGCGGGTCATCGACCGAGACGGCCCAGGCAAGAGCCCTTGGAAACCCGTGCAATCTGAAGGCGTCGGTCCACGGCGTGCAGGTTTCTCACGTTCGATCCCTCATAATAGAGATAAACCATTAACAATCATCAACAACTTTGTTCAAATTAATAATATAGCGGAAGTTCACTGCTGGAACCCTTGTGTGTCAGGGGGCCACCTGAACAGGACCCTGCCTTAGTTTTGAAAAGCCGCTTCCCTGCGGGTCCGCCCAGGCAGTCCCGGGAAAAAAGCCTACACAGTCACGGGAAAAAGCCTACAGTCGCTAGACAGAAACACTGGCGATCGAGGAATACTGAGACACGTCTGTGCACCCAAACGGTATTTAGCAAAAGATACAGGTAAGTATTCACCGTCCCCACGACGAACCTGGGCGGGCGGCCAACAGGGATTAATTACCAGTAATTTTCGTAACCCTAACCTTTGACAATTTCTTTTTTTGCGCACCAAATACCCCTGTTCGTCGCCCGCCCAATTTCGTCGTGGGGACGGTGAAGACTGTAACTTTGCTCTAAAAAGTCGAGAATTCCCTCTTAGCTCTCCCTCGGTCCCCCGCTGAGACAAAGAAAAGGAAACTTATGCCCAGTATTACCAGAAGAGGTAACTCCAAGGTCTAGCGTGAGCCAATGATTCCAGTTTTTACGGTAATGGTATCGCAATGGTAAAAAAAGAGAAGAATTAGACAAAGAGGAGTCAACGAACATGCCAAGCAAAATCACTGTTGGCTAATGCACTTTTAGTGTATTGTTTGTTGAGCCCCCGTGTTCGTTGACCCCCCTCCTAATTCTGAGCATGAAATATTATTTTAGTATCATATGATAGTAAGAAAGAAGAACACATTTAGTACCGGTACGTGGGGAGGAGGGTAGCCTTATTCTCGCTTAGCTTTGCCGACTGGGCCTTTCTCCAAGACTTATATTTAGCGGACGTAGGTAATTCTGGCCGTATCCCAAGCGGGGCGGACTAGATACAGTAGTTGTGATCACTGTTCCAGATAAGCAGGCCCCCTCTATAACCCAGAGTTTGTAGCCGCAAGTAAGGAATCCATAGAGAGTGAGAAAGCACATTTAGTTTACGTATCCTTAATGGTGGGTTGGACCTAACTTATGCATTTAATTTCTAAACAGGGCAACCAGAGAGATGATATATCATACTGAGGGGTTACTGCCTTTCAGGATAGAGTTTGTATGAATTAAGAAGTAGTTCGAATAAGGGCTTCAAGTAGTTGGTGATTTCCCACCCTAGGAAACCTCTTCTATGCCGGAGCGTTGTATAGCGAAGCCAGTTCGAAGATATATATTTATAAGATTGGAGGTTGGAGAGCGTCTCGTTCCCAATTCAGATGCAAGACCTCAATTTGCTTCATGAAAGTAGAATGATCACTCCTATGCATCAACTGTTAGGTGTCAGGCTGTCTGACTTGTGCAACTAAATTGACTCTGCAAGTAATTGAACAGACCAAGGGATATAAGACTCTCAATCCTTAAATCTACAGACAAACTCCTCCAGCCCCTCCGGGCGCATTGCATGACTGATACCGGAGACCGAAACAATGTTCAAGACTGAAATCTCTGCGGTGCATCATGTGCGCAAAGAAGCGTATCGGGGAAAGGGAACCTGAAAATTGGTATAAAGATAGTGACAAGTAGGGGAATCAGCAATAGCAGTTTTACCCATAGGGAAATATCCTTTGCCAGAGCACCAATATGCCTCTCTTGGTACTCGCTAATAGGAGAAGCGCACTGAGTAGCCACCTGTAGCTCCTACAGGCAACATGCACGGCTTGTGATCACAGCTTTCCAATTTCCCTTCTCGGGAAACACTCTTCTGCTGAACTTGCATGCCAAAGGATGATAAGATTTTTATTAATTCGAAAAACCACTCTAATTTCCTCAATCACTCCCCAAACAAAAAACAAAGCACAGATAATAGTAGAAGTAGCTACTAAAAAGCCAATTTGGAAAAACTCTCAGAACGAACAAGAAAAAAGTTAATAAAAACAAACCACCCCTAAGCTCCATACAACCCCACGCTACTACTACACCCTTCCCCCAATCCTCGGTGGCCTAAGGGTATACCTACAACCCTCTCGCCTACATGTCTCCCTCGCAAGAAGCACTGTCTCCACAACCGCCTCTGTCGGTGGCTCGATGAACGATCTGGATGTAGCAGGGAAGCTATCACATGGCGGGCAGTTGTATGTGACGTCTTCAAAGGCATGGGAGCAGGCTTCCTTCCTGACCCAGATCTTGTGGTCGCAGGCGATGAAGTGCTTGAGCGTTAATCTGCACATCTCAATTTGTGATTATTTTTTTATTCCCGATCGGTTTTGCGATGAAGTTATCTTCGTAGGTTGAATCTGCTCGGGGATCTAGTGTCACTGTGGCGGAGAATAAATGCTTTGCCTCAAGATTGTTGATAATTTAGTGACTTCCTTCTCCAGATATTGAGGCGGTAGCAGATGAGGATTGGAATGGAAGGGATTCCCACAGCCTATTTATTCAATACTTTGTAGGGGGGGGGTTCATTGTGTCTCAGATCGAGTGACGTGCGAGGGTGTGATCTTGAAAGACGTTATCTGCGTAGCAAGTGAATTGAAACAGCCATTGTTTGTGCGCCTTCGCAAGGGTTTGAGAATCAAGTTTTCAGATTGTTTGTCTGCCGCATTGTATGCGGCGTTTAGAGCAAGGTTGAAACAAGGTCGGGTCACTAAATGTCACTCGGTGGCTGGCTTTAGCTGCACGGGCCATCATTGACCAATTATATAGTTTTTTTCCACACTAGAAAATGCGAGGTACCGAAGATTTGATAAAATGCACAGTATACACCACGCTAGGCTCCCCAATGCATATGCTGTGACCCTCACGCATTAAGAGGGTTAGAGAGAAAAAAATTCACAAAGGAGTATATCTGGGGTGTCCGGCTGGTTTGTTTCTGTGCAGTAGGTCTAGATAAATAAATAAAAATAAAAAAAGTAGAAAATAGAAATATCTTGAAGCCCTAAAATCGAGCCAGCCGCCAAAGCTTCGGAAACACCTCGAATTCATCGGCCTCCCAGAGTACTTGTATAGAATCACTAAACCTATTATGTCGGCTACCCTCCATGTCCACAACATCCCGAACAAGCCTTCTCACAAGCAATGGCACTGGACATTTGAGCCACGGTTTTTATATTCCCCTAGTTCCTTTTAGAGCCATAGAGTGGGCCAATTGCTGAGATACATGATGCAGTGTCTGCCCGTAAAGCCTGTCAGTCCACAGTACTGTACATTCTCTAAAATCTAGTTCATCAAGCCTCTCATCCTTCCAAGAAACCATCAAAGAATTCTGCTGGGTCCACGGCACTAACTGCAAGCAAGAGAGAAAAATATGATATTATGGCTTAGGTAATCTTCATCCCGCCCAAATCACCCCACCACACCCTCTTCCACCTTCTTATTCAGCTTCTCTTCCTCCTCCGGGTTCAAAGTTCTCAACTGTAACGCATGAATTCCACCTTCACGCTCCAGCTCTTCCTTGAGCAAAGTATTAACCATCCTGTGACGGGCAAGTTGGGGTTTTCCTGTAAACTCGGCAGAGGAGATGACAAGGCTACAAATGAGTTAGCAGGGTAACAGTCCATAAAAGAAGAGAGCGATTACCGAAAGTGAGTCTCCTTAGAAGCGACACCTTCCATGGCTTTATGGTGAGCATGCTTGTCGGAGTCATTGTAAATTTGTAGGGTTATCGGCGAGAGAGCGACGGTAAGCTATTCCCGAAAATCAGTACCCCTCCTTCATCCCCAAAAACTCCGCGAAAAATCCAAGGTTAAATGCTACCTTTTGGCGTATTGTGTCCTCGATAGGAGTAGAGCTGGCCATCTTTGCGAAACCCCTGACAAACTTGATCATTTGTTATTTCAGCGGTCGCGCGAGTGGGAAAGGTAATCGAATAGAAGAAAAAGCTGCCCACGGAAATGTCTAAGCTAATGACCCCGCTTGAGCCTCAGGTCTTGGCGGGATCGGCGTTATCTTAACTGTGGACCCTTTCATTCCTGCCGCCAATACCCGAATCGCCTTCGGTGATTGTCACCTCTATTTCCTATTTACCTTCCTTCTTTATTTCTGTTCGGGGTTCGGGGGAAATGATATAATACCATGATGCTGGCTCTGCGATGCCCAACCTCTTTTCTTTTCCCAAGGGTCCGCGGATCTCACAAAATGACTAGAACTATCACCACTGAGACGTTACCTCGGCTACCAATATTTGAAGCTCTCGCCTCGCACAATCCAAAGAGCACTGCAATTGTTCACTCCGAGTCCGGAGACAAATTTACATACGGCGGTCTATTATCAGATACAGCAAAGCTTAGGAGCAAGCTACTAGAGAAGGCTAAAGTTGACGATTTGCAGGAACAGCGAATCGCGTTTTTAGTGGAGAATGGGTACAACTACGTAGGTGCGCTAACACCAAAAAACCGCCAAAAAGACACGATACCTCCGGGTGCTAACTAAGTACTCTATAGTTTCGTTATTGGGCATATTTGCAGCCGGTGGAATAGCGGTTCCTCTGCACCCCAACCACCCACCCAAAGAGCTCCACTATGTTGCTAAAAACTCCGCCCCTGCATTCATCCTAACAACCCCCGGTTCCAAAGCCCACCGAGTATTCCCCCCAAGCTCCAGCTCACCACCAATCCTCAACGTCCCCGAGCACCCCCCTAACAAACCGCACGACGTTTCGCTACCGGTAGATCTCTCCCCAGCACTAAGCCCCCTCCGAGGCGCCCTAATGATCTACACCTCCGGCACAACCGCCGCCCCCAAGGGCGTAGTCTCAACCCACAAGAATCTAACAACTCAAGCAACAACTCTAGTCACAGCCTGGGAAATGGGCAAAGATGATCACCTCCTACATGTCCTCCCCCTCCACCACGTTCACGGAATTGTAAACGCAACCCTAGCCCCGCTCTTTGCCGGCGGGGCAGTAGAATACCTATTCCCCTTCAACGCGCAAAATGTGTGGTCCCGCTTTGTCGATACCTCGAGGAAACCGATAAGTCTATTCATGGCAGTGCCAACAATATACTCCCGGCTCATGGACTCATATGAGACGTTACCGGAACCTACGCGCTCTGCAGGTAAGAAGAATGTGTCGAATTTGCGGTTAGCGATATCGGGTTCTGCAGCGCTACCGGCAAGTACAAAACAGAGGTGGGAGTCTCTAGGTGGGAGTCTATTAGAGCGGTATGGGATGACTGAGATTGGTATGGCGCTCTCCCAACGTTTGCCACTAACCGACCGAATGGCGAATTCCGTTGGATGGCCGTTGCCAGGCGTCGAAGCACGTCTCGTGAGCGATGGCCTAGAGATCACGGAAGTTGGGCAAGATGGGGAGATACAAATCCGCGGTAACAACGTCTTCCGCGAGTACTGGCGGAAGGAAGAGGAGACAAAAAAGGAGTTTACAGAGGACGGGTGGTTCAAAACCGGAGATGTAGCGGTGCGCGATGAAAGGGGAGCGTACTATATTAAGGGGAGGGCAAGCGTTGATAGCAAGCTCCCCCAATCATACCACCCCCATACGGGGTCACAAACTGATATCAGGAAATAGTAATTAAATCCGGCGGCGAGAAAATATCCGCTCTAGAAGTCGAACGGGAATTACTCGAGCTGCCACAAGTGGCTGAGGCAGCAGTAGTAGGTCTCGAAGACGGGAATTGGGGACAGAGAGTCGCGGTGGTACTCGTGCTCACGCCGCAGGGTAAAAACGAAGAATTTGACCTAGTGAAGATGAGGGCTGAGATGAAGAAGCGGGTTGCGGATTATAAAGTCCCAAGAGAAATCAAGATTTTGGAAGCTATCCCGAGAAATCAGATGGGGAAGGTTAATAAGAAGGAGCTGGTTAGGAAGGTTTTTTCGGAGGATGGACCGTGGTCATAGATTGCTGCTCGGCAAATTTAATTTTATATCGCTTTCTTTGGCTGGTGCATGATGGGGGGCTCGGAGGTAAAACAACCCTTTTATAGCATCCGTTGCTATACTGTTATAATTATTGGGATTTGTCCCAACCCCCGGGTGCAAGGTCCGCCTCCTCAACCCCCGGACCCCTCTTTTCGCCTCCCTAAATAAGGCGATTTCATGTAAGACACCAGACCAATTCTCACGACCCTCCCCACAAGACCGAACTTGGAACTTCATAAGCTGGTAGAAAGGGTACCTTCGACCCCTCGGGCCAATTGGTCCTTTTGGCCTCTTAGGCCCTTCAAGCTCCTTCGGTAGAGGCCGCATCCATGACTTTATGTTTACTGATGGTGTTTTCCCTTCGAGCCTGCCTATCCTATTTTGGGGGGAGGATTGTGGGGTTGGTTCCAGGCCAGCTGGAGTGTAGGATTGGGACGCATTGGACAGAGTTGGGACGCCTTTACTTTGGGCTCTTATACCATAACCTAGCGGTTCTATAGAACCGTTGGTCCCCGGCCTTGTACCTAAATCAATTCACCAGGCCTAGTAAAGAAAATTCGGTTTTTAGATGGAACATCCACAGATGTGGGATACCTAGTTTAACGTCCTAATTGGGAAAAAAATAAAAATTGGTTGATAAACACATCTGGTAACTCGTCCACAAATCACTAACCGTCCTAACCTAACGGCTACTCGGCAGCCCCTCCACCCCCTTCCCCAAATTCTCCCCAAACACCTCCCCACCAACAACCACTTCCTTACATTCCTGCAACACATAAATCATCCGCGCCCACTCAGTCTCACTAGCGTTCTTCCAAGCGTGTAGCGTCCCTCTCTGTACAATCACATCACCCCTGCTAATAACCCTCTTCTCACCGGAATCCAGCAGCGCCTCCAACTTCCCCTCTAGCACAATCCCATAATCTAAAGATTCAGTCCTGTGCATGATGCACTCGTACCCAGGAGCAAAATCCACCATGCGCAAGACCGTACCACCATGGTTTACCAGCCCTAGTTTGCGCTCCTCCATAATCTTGTCATGCGCCTCAATGTCAGCGTTGTTGTTTAAGTCCGGAGGGAATGTCGAAGTCGTGTAGACCACGTTAAAGGCCATCTGGTTGCCATCGTAAACTTTCCAGGATGCTGGGCGGGAGGAGTGGAAAACGGCTTGTTTGGTGACCGGATCGTGGGTGGTAATGTGGGAAAAGGTTTCCGGGAGGCCGGTGGAGAGCTGGCCTTCAATTGGGGTGGAGGTTGGTGCAGACATACTTTGTCTTTCTCGAAGCAGTTCCTTTTTTGTTAGTTGGCTAGTCCGGTAGAGAAGTTTGTGGGTCTGCCATACCTTATGGTTCGATCTATTCCAGGAAGAATTGGACTTCGATGTGGTTTGATTTTTTTTTTCCTGATGGTTCACAGGTGGTGGAGGAGTGGGCGGTTTCTTCGAGGTTGCGATCGACCTTATGATATAACCACATTACCCGGGTTCCGCATACCAAGCGGTTCCTCGTAGCCTTGCACAATATCCAAGTAACTAATCAAGGACCCACTCTGGTAGTACAAGCTGTCTACTTCCGAATAAAGATATCGTAAGAACCCGAATAATTGGACCCGAGGCTAAGACGTCCGAAATTCCCTCTCTTGGAAAGGGGGGCGAGCGCACAGCGAAAACTGACCCCCTCAGACCGAGCTTAAGACAAAAGAAAAAGAAAAAAGAGCCAGGCCTTACCAGAAAAGGCAACTCCAACGTCCTAGCCTCGGGTCCAATTATTTGAGTTGTTACGGTATTCAGTACCCCGGTCCGTCCCAGAACCATGGCATAGCTCCGCGCCAGTTAATCTACCAGCCTCCGGATCAGCCGGATCACCAAACCTCCCTCTTATTGCTTCCTCATCTCCTATCGCTACCAGCTCTTTCCCCAATTCCACTTCTATCAACAATTCTGAAAACATGGCGCAAACTCCCTTCACACAATTTAACATTCCCTTTGGAGTTTTCTCTACGGAAGAAGAGCCTCGCCCCCGCTGTGCCACACGGATCGGCGAGAAAGTGCTCGATTTGAAGAAATATGCTTCTGCTGGAGGAGCTAAAGATATCGAGGGATTTATTCCAGAAACCTTCGCTCAGGTCGGTCCATCATCCGGCGGGTTAATCAAAGGTATGAGCTAACCACTCACAATCATCAGCCAACCCTCAATGCATTCGCACAATTGCCTACCGCAACCAGGAGCGCTGTAAGGCAACGCATTAGAGAAGATGTCCAAGGCAATCGCGTAAAGGAATCTTACTTCGTCGAAGCTTCCAAGGCAAAAATGCACCTTCCAATGGATATTGGAGGCTATTCCGACTTTTACTGCTCACTAGAGCATTGCCAAAATGTTTGCACTTCCTGTCCGCTAGTTACAGTCATATCCCTAACATGCAATAAAGTGTTCGGCACACCTTTCAATGCCCCAAATTCCCAAAAATTGGTTCTATGCTCCATCCGTATACAATTCGCGTGTCTCGAGTATACTTCCCTCGCCTAGCGCTTTCAAACGGCCATCGGGCGTCTACTACAAGACAGGTACCGAAGAGGCTGTCTATGGCCCCACTCAAATGATGGACTTTGAGCTCGAGATGGGATACTTTGTTTCCAAACCTGTCCCCCACGGAGAAACCATGAATGTTAATGAGGCCAAGCAACACATATTTGGATTCGTGCTCCTGAATGACTGGAGCTCGCGTGACATACAAATGTTCGAGATGAAACCATTAGGGCCGTTCCATGGTAAGGGATCCGCGACAACTATATCGCCATGGATTGTCACGATAGATGCCCTAGAGGAGTTCAGTGTACCTGTTAAGACCACCCAAGATCCTCCGTGCTTCCCGCATCTTGCGTACGGGGATAAGGCAAAAGCTGCGCTGGACATCAAGTTGTTCGTTTTTCTAGAACGTGAGATCCCAATGTTTCCTCAAGTGTAAACACTGTTAACATGGTTTGGTAGGTGCCGGAAAGCGGTTCAAGATCTCGCAGAGTAACCTGAGGTATCTCTATTGGACACCGTATCAGCAACTCGCACATCATGCTTCTGCCGGATGTGGCTTGAACACAGGCGACTTGATGGGAACTGGCACTATATCCGGAGATGTGACCCCCCCCCCCCCCCCATTCCCCCCCTACATAACCCACGACCCTAGTCCTGACATGTATAGTAGGCCGTAGATGCGGATGGAAAGAAGCTAGAGCTAGGGTGTCTCTATGAAGCAACAGAGGGCGGTACAAAGTCTGTGATGCTCCAAGCCGAAGATGGTAGCGGACAAGCAGAACTAAAGTACTTGCTCGATGGGGATGAAGTGGTGTTTGAAGGATGGTGCGGAGATATGAAGCTCGGTTTCGGGGAGTGCAGAGGAAGGCTTGTTGGGCAGTAGGCAAAAGGATGAGGCATTAGATGTAGTGAATGCGGGAGGGAAGGAGGTTCACGTTCAGAAGAGAGAGAAATCAGAATACAAGTTACTGGATGCTCAATCATGCTGAATCAATTGGTGGAAACACGTAGCGGGCGTGCAAAGCCGTTTCAAAACTGCCCTCCCTTTCTTATATATAACATCGCTTCAGCTCCCTTCCTCAAGAGCTACAGAAACATCCGATCCACCGACCATCCCATGATTATTCCATTTTTGCTATAACCTTTACACCTCAAATTTCTTCCAGAACTTACCTCTCCATGGCCACGGCCTGGCACCGCTAGGCATTTGGAGCCCCAACATGAAAACTCGAGTTCTATATCAGGAGCCCAGTGCTCCTCTCCGATGGGGACCGCGATACCAACATTTGAGCTCTGGGCCAATACCTCGCGCCCTCCAGTGAGAGGAATAATATGATTAGTCATCTCCATCTCGAGTGATCAGACGTGCTCCGCTAATTCACTAGTCACAGGATTCCAAACTTCAACATGCCAAAGCCTGGGCACTCGAGGAGACCCAAAGCCCGATAACTGAGCTCGAAGTTGGGGAACCACGGTCCCCCGGCCCAACACCATGTATGCCACGTGGCGCTCAACCCCAGTCCCAGGAGTCGATTCTACGGAGACGCAACAGAAATATCAATCATGCATGACATATGTCCATCCAAGCTCCAGGTGAGGAACCAGCACCACAGCCATCCCATTTTTCCATCTCGCCCCAAGTTATCTCCGGTCGCCATACTTATTCGAACGCGTAGGAAAAGTCTTCATAAATCATCACTCGTCAAGGTGGTTTCACGGTGGAGCTGCGCACCCGATAACTACCCCGCGAGCCCCAAACCGATCAACGAGTTGGGAGAGGCGCAGCAGATCCCTTGAAACAGCTGTTTGCTTTTCCACCACTCATGTTGTGTTTCGGTCGCTTATTCGTTGTTCCTGCATCCCGCCATGCAGGAACAGTTCAGCAAGCCCTAACCCTGTCCAATCCGATGGCGACCACCGTGGAGAAGGAGATATCCAATGACCAAACCAAACATTTGAGCATATGAAGATGGCAGCAGGGAGTATATACGATTACGTCGTAAGCCCCACACAAAGCGGCCCAGCATTGGTTGTTATTAGGCTCTAGAGTGGAGAAGATTGGAACAGGTCTATATAAAATTCCCAAGGGAGAACACCCCTTTTGATACTCTGTAGACTGCTGGCAGGCGCTCGGAAAGCAACTTTCGCAAGTAGAATTTTGCCATCATGAGGTTATGCTATTTCGATTTCTTCGCTTTACTCTCTCTGATACTCCTGTGTGTCGAAAAAGTCCAATCCCACTCATGGGTAGGCAAATACTCCCCCATATATCACTATCCCCAGTTAACTCATACATGCCAGATTGACGATATCCAAGTCGAGGGAGTAGGGGTCCTAGGTTACATCCGTGGTTATGGTATTTCTCTCTCTCTCCACCCTTTCTCTCCCTTCCTCCCTCTAAACTCAATTCCACAAAAAAACACAGCTGGTCGAAACAACCAGGTCGACGTGCACAACTCCTATCAGCCGACGCAGCGATCCTCACCCGTTTGCAAACCCGACTCTCAAGCAAAACCTGCAACTCCCCTCCCCGGATTCCCTCGCCTCCGAGCCCCCCCGGGGGCTCACATCCTCTCCCGCCACACTGAAAACGGCCATGTCTCGCTACCCTCAGCACCTGACGCCTTCAGCGGCTACACGTACTGGTACGGGACCAGTAAGCCCTCGAGCAGCCATACTTTGCAGAACACCCTCGACTGGACCAGCGATGGCAGGGGCGGCAAAGGCGACGGAAGGTTTCTCGCCAGGGGCACATACGATGACGGAGAATGCGCGGAGCCAGGAAACACGGCGATCAGTAAGGAACGCGGGATAGGGCCCGGAGGGCAGATTAAGAGCTGCGTGGATCGCTTCGCCTTGCCAGACGATCTAGAGATTGGGAGCACCTACTCCGTTTACTGGGTGTGGGACTTCTCGGGCCATTTTGGGTCGAAGAATACAAAGCATGTTGAAGTTCGCAGCCCCACCCCCGTTTGCTGATTAGGCCCGCTTTTAACCCACCACCTGACAGTGGTATACCTCCTGCATGGACATCGATATCGTGGCTCCCTATGGAGCAGGGAGAGGTTCCAATTCTGGAACTAGTAATTCTGGGAATGGTAATAACGAGGGTACCCGTGGGGGCACGAGCTCCGGCGACAGCACAGGCGGTACCAGCAATACCGGTTCTAGTGGCTCGGGCAGTTCGGGTGGTTCGGGGGGCTCTGGAGGCTCTAGCCGGAACGGCGGTGGAAATGCCGGTAGTGGTGATTCCAGAAGTGCCATCGACGGCCGGAATACTCCCGCGCTACAACTGAACATGGACTCGGCAGCGGGGAGAAGATATGGAATGGCCCCATGACAATTAATGTTGTTCTGTGTACTTGGTTTTCTCTCGCTCAGTAGATTTTGGTACTAGCGGAGGAGGCATTTCTTCCAGTAGCGTGTATATAGTGGGAGAAAGTTACATAGAGCAACATACGATAAGGCACAGGGCCCGTGATTACAAATAAGTATCCGGGTAGATAGCCTACTATTTTTTTAAACCAAGAGCTAATCAAATCATAATGATCACACAATCACTCGAATACCCGAACATATAAACCAAGTTCTGTAAACCAACAGCAAAGAGCACCAACAGAACAAGTATCATACATAGAAGTGAAACAAGCAAGAAGAGAGGAGAAACATCTTAATGCTGAACCGGTAGTAATGAATACGAAAAAACGCGAAACCAAACACCCATGATCACAATAATAAAACACCCCATTAAGCCCAACCCAACATTCTTTAAGAAAAACCCCTTCGCGTGCTCTACTGCTTAGTAGGAACCCCTACACCCCCCTTCCTTCTTCCGTCAAGACACCTTCCAACAACCTCCTCGACAACCCCCCTCCAAGCGCCAGTCTTAACTCCACTCTTTACAAACTCACTAACAGCGCCCTCATTCACACCCCCATAAACAACTTTCGCCCCGCCGGAGACTTCAAGATCACTATCTAGCGATAGCACAATCCGGATCTTCGAGCGTATTTCGGGAATGAGAACATTGACCTTGACCACTAGTCCCTCGCCATGGTCTTCGGCAGGGGTAACATCTGTGGGGTGCAACCGGCGGACCTGTCTGATTCGCTCCGTAACAGTGAGCGCGTTCCTCCAGTACTCATCCGCAATCCCCACAGCTGCCCTTAAATTTCCCGCCCCAGACAATCTCTTTTCCAGCGCCGCGATAAAAAAAGTAGTCTCTACATCGCCAAGTGGGATCGGATCCGAAGGTTTAGAAATGGCCGGTAGGACATACTTCACCCCTGTAACTACGCGAGCGCGCGAATCCCAGAGTATGCGAAGCTGCTTCAAGAAGAGTAATTCCATTGTCCCATCTACCGCCGAGATTATACTCCATCCGTGTTTTTGCTCCAATGCAGTGACTTTCGACCTCCAGGTGCTGACCTCCTCCTCTGACCAGCCTCTGTTCATCTCTTTCACACGCTCAGCCTCTTCGATGCAGGATTGGAGCGTTTGCTTGCGGAGTTCGCGCTCTGAAAGCTGAGCATCGAGTTCTCCAAGGTCCTTCTTTCGCTGGGCAAGTTCGGCCTTTGTTTGCTCGATCCTAGATTGCACGGATTGGAGGCTCTCCCTGGCGATTGCAAGCTGTGCTTTATCATCTGCTTCTATTCTGCGCTCCATCTCGCGCATAGAGTCCAGTTTCGACTTCGCAGCCTCAAAGCGGGAGATTATTTCTGGGAGGAGTTTCTGGCCGGCGGCAAGGGCTTCTGAGAGCAGTGTTTCGTCGTCTTTGAGACCCTTAAGGTTATCCTCTAGGGCTGCACGAACACCCTCGAGGAGCTTCATCCGCCACTCGTACCAGATCCCCTTCGCCAGGAATCGCGCATGAGTTTTGACGTTCTTGAACTGGGTGTCCATGATAAGTTTGACGTCGGGTGGAGCCTCCATGTATTCTCGGAAAAGTAGGGGGTTTTCCTCCAACGTGTCGTCTTCGATTGCCCTAACGACCTCACGCCCTTCGCGGATGTACTTTTTTAGCTCACGGCAAGAGTGTTGGAAGAGGTCGAGCATGGGAACGGTGCAAGCACCAGCAATAACGCAGTCTGCTAGACTAGCTTCGGCTTCATCATCCATGCTTCGTCGACCCTTTTTAAGGCCTGGGAATCCGGTTTGACGACGTTTTGTTGTAGTAAGGCCGTCGAGGAAAGTGATACTAGTCATATTTAGGAACTCTTGGAGACTGATCCTTGGCTCTTCCTCTTCTTCAAATGCCTGATCTGGCATCTCTTCCTCTAGAGGCTGCTCTTTCGATTGGGCGGGTCCAGGGTTAGCAGGCTCGACGATAACCGGGGTTTCCGGAGCAATAACTACTGCCCGCTTTCTCGGAGTCTGCCTTCGGCCAGAGCCAGGAGTAGGCAAGGTAGGGCGTTCAATCCTCGGAGTCTTTGCCTGCGGAGTTGCAGAGCCATAGTTATCATCAAGAACGATAGGCCCATCCATACTCTTCCTTCGTTTTCCACCTCCCAGCACTGCCGATGCCTCCTCACTCCTCTCTCTTTTGCCCGCGCCTGCCAACAGTGCACCGTAAGCTAGACTCTTACGAGAGGCTTTCCTTGGTGTCAACATGTCAATCCTGCTTCTCAGGTCAAGACTCTTCCTTCTCTCCGCCTCCCTCTCTTTCTCTCTGCGCTCCTCCTCCGCATCGGCTAAATCGTCTTCCCTAGAAGTTCTGATCAAATCCCGGGGCACTGTAATCGGAGAGAACGAGGACATCTCCTCTCCAATAGACCTTCGCCCAGAAAGCTTCGCTGCAATACGCGGAGATCCCAAGCCAGGCTTGTCGATCCCCATTCCTTTAGTAACCATGGGGGAGCCGAATGCCATTGGTGTAGCATGCCTAGCTGGAGTTTTCTGTTTCATCGGCGAAGGTGAAGTTGGGAAGCCAATTCTCTTTTTAGCACTCATCGAGTAACCCTCATTGACACCGCCCGCACGCAGTGGGGTTTCAATTATCGGGGCCTTCTTACTCGGGGTCTTTGGCTTGGTTGCCGGCACTGCTGGGGTGAGCTGCTCGGGAGGTGTACATGGCTGAGTTGATAGCTTCTTCTGAGGGGTTGCAAAGATGAAGTCTTCCTTGCGCTTTTCAGTTGTGAGTAGTGTGGGCTCTTTGGCAGGAGTAGACCTTGCAACTGAAGGAGCTTTTGGAGTTGGGGTAACCTTTGTAACGGGAGTAGACCTCGGGGTAGCTCTAGAGGCGGCTTTAGCAGTTTCCTGCTTCTGTTGTGGAGTTCCCGGTTGTGTGGCAACTGGCGCAGGGGCAGGGACCGGAGACTGGGAATGCGCGCTCTCCATGGACTTGCGAGTAGCAGCGCTAGTCCTCCTAGTGATTCTCTTCTCACTTCCCGTAGCAGATACAGCACTCAACCTCTTACTAGTTCTCCTCTTTGCTGGGGTCGGGCTCCCCCGATCTGCAGCAGTCTCCACCTCTTCCCGTAGCTCAACAATCGATGGTGCAACGGGCGTTGGTACTACTTCCTTTGCCGTCGATCGAGGTGTACTCGGCTTGCTCTCGGAGGCTAACGAAGGCCCAGGCTCCAGCGTAACGCTTTCGATAGTAGTGATATCCGTAGCAACACCCTCCATGTTGAAATCCCCATCCCCATCCCGAGTGTCATCTGCATTTTGAGTCCCTTGCAAAGCAGGAAGTTTGGGATAAAGGGAAGCAGACTCCTTTGCCGCCTGTTTGTTCACCTCTGTGGCGGAAGGCAAGATTCCGCCAATCGCAACGGTCATTTCCATAGCTGGCTCCCCTTCGTCTTCTTCTGCAAGACTAATAAGTCGCTCCTGATCCTTATTCCATTCATCTCCACTTAAGAGGCCTCCTCGTGGTCCCACATTCTCATCGATGTCGCTAGACTTGTTGGTCCTAATAATGCCTCCAAGGACATTCGTAAACTCCATAGTCATCTCCTCATTCTCTTCAACGTCGGATGAGGTTGGGGAGAGGGCACGTGGTTGGGGGGCAGATATTATACCGCCCAACGGTCGAGTAATATCCATCGTCTGGTCCCCCATATCGGCAGCTGCTGGTGTTTGCGCGGAAGCCTTGGACAAGATCCCACCAATTGGCCGAGTGACATCCATGTCCATAGTCTGGTCTTCGTCTACAAATTCAGATCCGTTGACCGCAGTATTTGAAAGTATACCGCCGACAGGTCGAGTAATATCCATATCCATGCCCTGGTCTTCGGCTTCGAAAGTGGATGTTTCCTTGAAAGGGGTGCTAGAAAGTAAGCCCCCAACCGGTCGCGTCATGTCCATGTCCATATCCTCATCCTCCCCAGCTCCATCATCGTATTGGATCAAGGGTTGGGGCTGTAGTCCAAGAGACCTGCGCTTAGCTCTCTCCAGGGCCTTTGCGGCATTTCCCAGGATACCACCGATGGGGCGCGTGATGTCCATATCCGCAGTCATATCCTCCTCGGTAGTCGCTGCAGGCTCGTCGGGAGAAGCGAGAAGGCCGCCCACAGGTCTAGTCATATCCATGGTCATCTCACCGCCATCGCCGTCAGATCCTAACCGAGTAGCCGCAAGTTGAGGAACAGATGGCAAAAGCCCACCGACTGGTCGAGTTGTTTCCATAGCCATATCCTCACCAAGATTCTCCGTCTCGTCATCCTTTTCTGAATAGTTTGACTGCTCGTCGGTTTCTGTAGCCCCTTCCAGTTTCCATGCAGTGCGTTTGCCAAAAGCCTTGAACGCTCCGGTGACTTCGTCATCCGCAATTTCCATATCCACACTCATATCCCCTGCGGTAGTGTCACCCGCTGCCGAAACAAATGTCCGTCCACCAGCGGTATCATCGCCGAAATCGCACAAGCTATCGTCATCACTACTATCCCCCCCTTCGGGCATTCCAGCAAAGGGGCTTTGAGCACCTTCCGTTCCTGATGAGAAAGGGGAAGAAAAGTCATCGTCGGGATTATTAAAGTTCATGGGTGGTGTTAGAGCCGAGAGATTATTTCCTCTATTGTGTACACTCGGGGGGGTTTCTGGAAGCCCTGGATCTGGGGTCGTAGACGGAGTAGGAGTCGCCTGAACGCCACCAAAATCACCTGTTCGGTTCGTAGACGCAGTGGCAGGTGTGGATGCCTTGCTACCCCCGGTAGAGCTAGGTGTTGATGACCCATCGTCACCGCGGTAATACTCCACAACATCCCAAGTGTGAAGAGTGGCCTCTGGCGCAAAAGAGACACGGCGATTACCAAGAGACTGCCGACGCGCAGCTCTCGCAGCCAAAATCTCTGCCCGCTTCTGCTGCTCCTCTTCAGTGCGTACAGGAACTGTAGTGGGCACTGCATTGGAGGGGAAAGGTGGTGGTTGGAAATTGAGTAAAGTGCTAGCAGAGGATGACTGCAGTGACGATTGGGACAGCGAAGATGATTGCTTATTACCCCCTCGAGACCTATGCGCGGGGATCGCCTGGATTGGCGAAAGAGGTAACGTAGGCTTTAGAATAGACTTTACTTGGGCCTGCGGTATGATCTAAATTACAAAAAAGTGGTTTTCCAGTCAGTCCCGTTAAGAATACATAACAGGGGGAACTTGTGGATACAAACCGAAGATACTCTCCTCCCATTGCCGTTCGCATCCTTCAACCCTCGGCCATTGGATTCACCATTTAGCGTATCGAGCCCACCCGGTCCTAATGATTTCGATCGAGATTTACGAGTGGGTTTTGCTGCCGCTGATTCTGTCGATGACGAGTTTTCTTTACTTATTTGAGTTGCAGCAACAGAGCCAGTCGGCATCACAGCAATCGACTTTCGAGAACGCCGCGGTTTTGGCGGCGGTTGCTGATCTGAAGACATTATGCAGAACTATGTATAAAGGAGAGAGGTAGAGTGGATTTCTTTCTTAGTGAGTGAAAGTCTTGCCCTTTGGTTGGTAGCGTTGTGGGCGGGGGTAAGGGCCTCAAGTGAAAGTGGAAATACTCTTGGGCAAGAAGAAAGTCGCGAATGTTTTGGTTGTGGCGGTTTGTTATGATCTACAGTTTCTTGGTTGCAACTTGCGTCGCGACTTATCATACTTTGAACTATCTAATCTTGAAAGATCTCTTGGCACGGCTCAATACCGTTCCTAGCACGTGAAATCAGAAGTCAACCCTTAAATAAATTGTATTTGTCCATTCTGCCTCGCTTGCCTATATTCTTCCGCACCAACATAAGGTTATATATACAAACACCCAAGTCCAGCGAAGCCATCTGGATTTCATCCATTCCGCTGTGCATACCAGTTCTCATTCTCAAGCGCATAGTGACATTCCTTGTCCCAACCATGCTGTGCATTCCACCATTCCACCATTCCACCATGCCAGTAACCATTCCTGCAATACCAATCATTCCACATTCCAACAAGCGCGATACATTCTGGACAACAGCACGCATGGATGGTCTGTTCCAGCATTGGCTTCAAAATTCAGAGGCGCCGAGACCATACATAAAAAATACATTTATAGCAGATGCAATAACTTCCTCCAAGTAAAACAATCCCTTTGCCCACTCTGCACAATATCTGACCCCAGAATGATCCGGGCATGCATCATAAATAGTCACTCGATCTGTCCTGAATTTCCCAGCATAGGTTTCCACGAGGCTACAGCACCTCTAATAAATCATGTCTCAGGAAACTTCACGGCCGGGACCATTTGTAAACAGAAAGACCTGAAATTCCTGGGGCCATCTAATAAACCTCTAAAACACCATCCAACCACTACCTCTCTTTAAATTCCCACCCTACGGCACCCGGTTCAAGTGAACCGAGCGCTAATCCTCCAAACCCCTTAGTATTTCCTGATACCTTCCTTTCCTCATTGAGTCAATCGAAATTAACCTCGCCAACCAGGCCCTCCTATCCTCTCTCTTATTTTTCTCGTCATCTTCAGTCCATTCTTCTTCCTCCTCATCATCATCCTCTGGGTCTTTTGGGTCCTTCCTGACTCGCTGTAATAGGCCTACATACTCGACTAGAGCTTTGAGAATATACTTGCACTCTGCATGCGCTTCGAGCAGATCCTGAAGAGTATCTATCTCGGCGGCTAGCATGAGCAATTTAGTTCCGCGGGACATAAAAGGTGAGATAGCGTCTGGCGTGCCGCGATCCGGCGTGATAGTATTGGAGTATATTAGCCAATAGTGGTAGAACCAAAGCGACTGATCGTGGGGGTTTGTGGAAATATTGCGCTTTAGTAATTCTAGTTCTATGACCGTTTATTAGCGCTTTTCCAGTGAGAGCGAGGGGTGAAAAGAGACCATCTTCTAGGAAATCCATCCTCTCCTGTCTTCCACACTTCCTCTCAGACAGTAATCTCGGTATAAGTTTACTTCTATTATGCCATGCCGAATAATTACTCATGCCACCAATCCCTTGAACCATCTTGGTTGTATATTCAAACTCCTGTTCTACAAGGGATGTATTCCACGGCGAAGGGGTTTCAACCCCATCGCCAGAAACATCTTCCCGCCTGGGTGACTCAATGCTGGAAATGACGAACCGTCGGTACATCCACCCGTGAAAATTCCTAACATCCCTGCGCAGCATGAGACCCACAAGGCCCAACTCTTCTTGCCAGAAGATACCCGCTTTATCGGCAGGTAGAATTTCCGTTGCACGTTGGAGGGTCCACCGACGGTGATTCCAAATCCAGTAGCATTTAGGAAATGAGGAGAGCAGTGGTAGTAAGAGGGTGAGTTCCTCTTTCAAGTGGAGAATGGCTTTAGAATCGTAGGCTGCGCGCAAAGACATTGCAACTTCCTCCGGGTCCTGATGCACTTCATCAACTTCGGGATAAGTTCGAGCGGAAGCTGAAGTAGGAGAAGGAGCGACCCCAGGAGATGGGAATTTCACCAAAAGCGTCCGTTGAAGAATCTCACGCCGGTAGTTCCATATGGTGTAGTACTCCGGATTAAGCCTCAGTAGACGAGTGGTTCCCTCGAGCGCATCCAGAGTATACCTTCTTGCTAGCCTCTACTATCGGTCAGCTTCCCTCAGCCGCCTAGGAGAGGGAAAATACCTGCTCTTGAACAGTGCCTGCAAGTTGGTTATATTCCTCGATCTTTTTAAGCTCTTTCTCTCGGCGATGCTCGTCTCGGGACTGGGCAGCGTATTCGCTTCTAGAAATACCGTGCTGTGTAGAGCTTAGCTGTAATGCCCCCCAAAGAATAAAGGCGAAACCACTTACGCTAGCCATCTCGTGGTGGTATTACGGTAATCACCAGTTATACAAAACGAAGTTGCAATCCATCCACCACCATCGCTGACGTTGTCTGGACCCGCAGGGACCTGCCAAATCTCTTGGCTCTAAAACGGTCTAACCGATCTACTAATCTAATCTAATCAATCTAGGGAGGGCAAAACCCTCCCAGGGCTACCCAGTCACCCACAAAACACAATCCTGTAACGAAGCAACCATCGAACCTCGTCGCCACTAAAAGTAAATTAACCCACTCAACAGCAGCGACGAAAAAAATAAAAATAACCAGCACCCGACCTTCCCACCCACCTCCCACCATCAACACCTTGTCAACAACGAACCAACGACAATATGGCTACCGAATTGACAGTCCAATCTGAGCGTGCTTTTCAGAAGCAGCCGCATATCTTCCTTGCGAGCAAGACCCGCCCGGCAAAGAGGAGAGTGGGAAAGGGTGGAAGGAGATGGTATAAGGACGTTGGATTGGGCTTCAAGACTCCTAAGACTGCTATCGAGGGAACCTATATTGGTTTGTTCTCCTTGCTACGGGAAATTATGGAAGGAACGGATTTTGGAGACCTGGAGGTTGGATGTAAGAGGGGCGGAAAGCGAAAAGCGAAAAGCTAATGGTTACTTCGGCAAAAAAAACAGACAAGAAGTGCCCATTCACCGGCCTTGTCTCCATCCGTGGCCGTATCCTCACTGGAACTGTCATCTCAACAAAGATGCACAGAACCCTTGTCATCCGCCGCGACTACCTGCACTATATTCCTAAGTACCAACGTTACGAGAAGCGCCACAAGAACATCTCGGCACACGTTTCTCCAGCTTTCCGTGTCGAGGAGGGTGATCAGGTTACCGTTGGTCAATGCAGGCCTTTGTCGAAAACTGTATCCCTCCCTCCCCCTCCCTTCCTCATTATCAATCCCTCCAGAGCTGACCAAAGGTGCTTATCAAAGGTTCGCTTTAACGTCCTCCGCGTTCTCCCTCGCACCGGTAAAGGCGTAAAGGCGTTCCAGAAATTCTAAATACACGATAAAAACGGGGCCTTTCTTTTTTCCTTCATTGTTTTCTTTCCTTCTACCAAGACGGGGTACCAGTACGGTAATGCGATGCCGGCATGCGGCTAATGGGCCATCATGTAGGGAGATTGTATTTCTGTGTTACAAAACAAAAAGTGAATAAGCTTTTAAAAAAAAGCAGGCACCTCGCTTTTCCCTGACCCTCTTGCAGCCTTAGTGATGGGGTAATATGTGGTTATGACTGGCGATAGCGATGCGGGCTGCTCCCGAATGAACCAGCGAATGGTTGGATAAAGAGGCGGAAGAATATATGAGCCTTGCAATGAAAGAGAGAAAAATGAGTGGAAGGCAGACAAAATCCAATAACAGACGCAAGGGGCACAATACCGTAGGGATTAGGAGACTGTTGGCACGGCAGATCACCGGTACCCGCACCACCTAAAATTCACTACTGTAGTCTATACCACCCCACCCATCCATCCATCCGTCCATCCATACCCAGCCTTATAACTACTATAATACACCAGCCTCATAAACAAATAAAAAGCCACCCTCCCACACCACCTCCTCCAATCGTGAGCAAAACACCACGGGGCTCCTTCCTTCCTTCCTTTCCTCATATCATATCGCGGAATCCGGCGCAGGCACTCACATATGTACCTCCACAAAAACAACCCCGCCCATTCGGCTCCCATACGCTCACGAGACCATCACCTACGACGCCGCCACTCCAAGCCAATTACCACTAGAGGCCCTCAAATAACAGACTTAATACCCAGGCAAATCTCTACTAAAGCGCATTGCGACGCCAACCCTAATGGGCCGTCCGGTCGATCGCCGAGGCGGCCGAGTGACACCCCATGATTTGATGCAGGTGAACAAGCATCCACAGTGCAACCACCTCAAAAGAGCTTCCCCCCTCCCAAGAGAAAAAAGAAAGAAAGAAAATCAAGTTTTTATCGTATCGTATGATAGTTACTGTAGCTAATTAGGTTACCTACAAAAATGAAAAAATGAAAACATATACATCCATTCATCCAAAACAACCCCCCCCCCCCATTTGCAACCAGTGAAGCAAAGTAGAGAAAAACAGACTAAAAAGCAATTCAGCCCCCCTGTATCCCCTCCCAACACCCGTCCGAATAAGCCAAGTGAGGCGGGACGGGAAAAGATGGGAGGGAAAAGAACATAATGCAACCCATCCATCCCCCCAATGAAACAGAGAAACCTTTGGGGTCGAGAGCAGCAGCTTATCATGTGTAAACAAGAACGGGCAAAAGAAAAAAACCTCCCATAGATTAAGAAATGGCAACGAGACAAGGAAGGAACCAACACCAGAAGCCAGAGTCCAGATGAGAACATGAGTATGAATACCAGTGAATATGAATATCGGAAGAGAAGAAGATATAAAGAAAAAGACATAGGCGGCGGGATAAAAAAACAAGAAACAAAAGATGGCAACTCCTCGTGTTCCTCCTATTGCTTCCGACCTGGCCATCTTCGAAACACATATCGTATGTATTTTCATCTGTCCCCTGTATTGACACAACAGGGTTGCCTTATTTCTGTCCGCCGCCGACGATATCACTTGAAAGGGAAAAAAGGAAAAAACAGCTAAGAGAAAAAGCAGAGTAAAAATGAAAACGCAAAATTCACTTCTGCCGGTCTGCTAGCGCACTTTACTCCCCCCACCCATCCTCATAAACCGTCCCCCGCATCTCTAGAAAATCATGTAAATTCGTAAAGGACCTCTTCTCTCGTCTAGGAGACTTGGGTGAATCGTAATATGCTGCGGTCGGAGCCCAGCCACGGAACAAAAAATGTGAAGGAAAAAAATGGGGAGCCCGATCCGCAAGCTTAGACGCTCTGGGCAGCCATGCTTGCAGGCTGCAATTTTCCGGCGAAAATAATCAGTATCTATCAGATGTAGTGAATCCCGAAACTGGAGTTCAACTCACCGGACTCTGGTACATCAAGGATGCTCTCTTGCCTCTGCCCTTCTTCATTTGCTGCTTCAACGCTGCAGAGTCTAGGGGCTTGAGTAACTCAAAGCTGCATAAGAGCTCACCCGAAACGGACATCACAGCCCCCCAGTTATCGAATTCTCCACAATACTGCACAGCCCACACAGTCAGCCCTCTAACAACTCCAAATACCGGCCAAGAATTCAACTTACGTTCGGGGCTGAAAAGACTGTCACCAGGGTCCTATCGTTGAAAAACTCATATCCGTCCTCCACAACCATATGCGCTCGGCATACTAAATCGAAGTCATGCCGTGCCAGAAATTCCAAGATAACCTTCTTGCCAAAGCAATAACTAACCCCTCGCTCATTCTCTTCCCAATCCGTCTGCGTATCAGCCGGGTCACTCCATAGGAGGTCGTTGAGCAATCCGTAGTCAGGGACGTCCGTTGGGCGTGCAATTTGCCGGATATCGTCCATGTGCGAAAGGGATGGAGATAGTCCACCATGAACACAGAAGATCTTACCCGCAACAATTGAGGCAATTGGAAGACAGTTAAAAGTATCGATAAAGGTTTTCCAGATCTTGATGTTACACCGACGCTTACATTCATCATAGAAGCCATACACTATGGATGGTTGCCGTCAGTAGCCCCCCTGCAATAAGAATATTATAATTCAACCGGGATGTGACAACATACCTCGTGTGACATTGGCAGACTCATGGTTCCCCCTTAGTAGAAAGAAATTCTCAGGAAACTTGAGTTTGTAACACAGAAGCAAAAGAATAGTCTCGAGACTCTGTTTTCCTCGGTCCACGTAATCACCCAGAAACAGGTAATTCGCATTCGGTGGGAACCCACACATTTCGAACATACGAATCAAATCTGTGTATTGGCCATGCACATCCCCCACAATTTTTACTGGGGGGCTTAGCTCCACCAATGCAGGTTGTGACAAGAAGACTTCGCGGGCTGCGTGGCATATGGCCGTAATTTCGGCATTCTTGAGGCAGACAGCCTTTGTAACCTTTCCGGCATATCCAGCATCGAGAAGCCGCATGATCATGTCATCGAGGTCTATAGACTTGAGTGCGGACATTTGCATGTTGTCTGCCCCAGGCGAACCACTCTCCGCAGACCCATTTCCGATAGTGACAGGGTTTGGAGCGCCCGGACGCTTTATCAAAATTGACTCCTTGGGCGTCTGCGAGTGAGGGGGCTGCATGGAACCAGACCCAGCAGGCACATCAGAGACATGGTCCACCTCCTTATTCTTTCCACCCTCCACCGCAGAGTGGCCTTTTCCAACAGATCCGTGGACCGGTGATGGCGGAGGAACTAGAGAGTTGGTAGAATCGTAAGGGGTATTTGTTGAGGTGGAAGGTTCAGAGTTCGGTAGGGACCGAGAGAATGAGGGAGTTAGAGGTGGGGGAAGATTAGGGTTAGAACTTCGGGATTCTCGCCGTGATCGTGCGCTGGTCGAGGATCGAACGGATGCTGCGTCAGACTTGTCTGCAGCGCCAGGAAGAGTAGCGAGGGAGGCCGAAGGGCTATCCTTGCTCGTCGAGGCCGAAATCTTGCTACGAATCGATTCGCGAATAGATCTAGTAGAGCCTTGAGTGTCTGACTTTGTTATCGGTAGGGTGTTTCCATCTACGCTGAGCGAAGCCGTGGAGGAGCTTGGCGGCGCGCTGCCCTTTTCGCTGGATCTCTTGGAAGGCTGCTGACCCATCCTCTATTCGCCTAGCCAAGGTATGAGTGTCTAGTAGCGAGGTAGTTGTCTCCAGCAGGTATCAAGTAAAGTCTAACTTATTGAGAGTGTGGGAGTGGTAGGGGGAAAGAACAGAGGGTCGGTGATGCAATAGGGAGACTTGGCTGACTATCCCTGGTGGCGATGCTTGGAAGAAGAGGAGTGGGATCGAAGCCAAGAACTCTCGACTAGACGAGGCTGAACGGGGGTGATGCAGCAGGGGAAATGATGGAGGAGAGGAGAGGTTATGGAGGTTCAAAGAGCGAATTTAAGAAAAGGAGGAACTGGCTCTCGAGAAACGGCGTCGTCTTGAATGGCACTCCGTGATGGTCCAGAATTATGCTACAATGCTGGAGAGGAGGAATGAATGGACAATCGTGGTCCGCGTTGCCTGTTTGAGAGGCCGTGTTGGTGAGCTGCTAGAAGAGCAGGAAAGCACGGCGGTGGTGGGGATGAGGAACCCAGAGCGTGTCTCGAAAGTTTAAGACAATTCAACCACAAAGTGGGTAGGAAAGGGAGTTTGTCGTAGCTAGACACTATGGGAATTGTTAGTCCCCAAAAGAGGCTTCCTCGGCAGGTACGGGCAGGGGGTTGGATATGAGCGAGGGAAGAGGGGGTGTGGAAAGGGGGGTGTGGGTAGGAAAGGAGGGAGTGAACGAAAGAAAGAAGGAAGGAATGGATGGATGGATGGACGGTAAGTGTGGCGGTGGTGGAGATCAAGCAGGAACAGCAGATGGAAGAGCAGAAATGCAAGCAGTAGGATGAAGCAGGGAGAAGAGGATACAGCAGAGGCCCGGGAGATAAGCTCCCCGGTCCCATTCCCCCTCCGACAATCTGTGACAGATAGACAGGGGAGGATATGTGAGAGAGTTGCTAGAGCCTCCTCCAATTGTATGGATAGGGGAGGAAGCAAGTAAGCAACTTTCTTTGAAATCCTCCCGTATTTTTCCTCTCTTGTTCTTGTTCTTGTTCTTGCTCTTCTTCTTCCTCTTCCCTTCCACTTCCTCCCTGATCCATCCCCTGCTCACCTTGTCTGCCGAACTGCTTGATTGACTGGTACTACTCCACCCTACTATCGTATTCATTGAACCAATCTACCGCTCCCCTCGCACACAACCAACAAGTGCCATCCAACCATACCTTTCCCGTAGGAAGCAAGCAGAGGCCAGTTATCCGGATTCTCTGTAGGGGAAAGCACTCAAACTCACCTCAGGTGATGACGGTCCAAGCTTCCCTGACCAACCTTTCTTCCGCAGATTGCTAAGCCCGGCGCTGGGGGGGATGAAAATTGACAGTAAGTCTACCCTGAAGCATAAAGCTTAAGCACAAGTGGAAGGGGCCTTTTCCTCCCTAGGAATTCTAGGTACGTGAATGGTGAAGAGTGTGGGGAAGGAGGAAGAAGAAAATTTGGTGGAAGAGAGAAGTTGGTTGTCAAGATGCGCGGCGGTACACGGAGTGAGAAAACGAGGGGGGGAGCAGGGTTTGCGGTTTCAATTCAGTCCCGTTTCTTATGTAGGACCTTTGAGCAAGCGCAACGAGACCAGAAGGGCCCGGAGAAACTTTATCTCCAGCAACGCCCGAGGGAGAGGTAGATGACTTTTAACCGCCACAAGCAGGGGGGGGGGGCAACAATACAAGTAATGGAAAAACCTATTCTATACCAGCCAATCCCGGGCCCTCCCTGCGCAGCAGAATACCGCCAATGCTTTTCTATGATACCAGCAAAATGCAACGTTCCACCTACAGCCAAGAAAATAATACTTCAACCTCCAACCAAGAGAACACAACCACAAAGTCTTAAAAAATAATATTCTAAATATATCTTAATAGGTTGGATCCAGGGACTATTCTTTTTTTCCCCGAAAGTCTTCATTGCATATTAGGTAGGAAGGGCATGACCTGTGCGAAAAACAACTTCTTGTAGTGCAAACAAGTTAATAAGCATGGTCTCAATGCATCTTAGCAGGGTAGCTACAGAGGAACCTTCCTAGAAAGGAGTTTTCTATGACACCAACAAATCTCAGGCTATCCACCAGCACAAAATATATAAATGTTTAATAGCAAAGAAATTCCAAGTGTTTCTAGTTTGCTCTCTAATTCTCTATTATCATTATTACTGCTATTTTTTGCGGTGTTTGCATGAGTGATTTGAGAATTATGATTGCCTCTATCATCTATCGGCATTGCCGTATTATAAAGGAAAGATCCAAGAGTTTGTCGGTATTGAAAAGGGTTTCCCGCTAGACAGATTGTGATGACACTGATACAGATAGTATGGTAACATCTCACAAAGAGCAAGCCAAGCTATCCCCATCCTAAAACCCCAAGGCAGGCGGCAAGGCAGGTCAACCAAGCCCGCTCATTCGGTCGACGGAATCGAGGGGCATCGGGATTGGATGGCGAGTGGTGCCCCCGTCAAAAAAAAAAGAGAGAGAGAGAGAGAGAGAGCCAAAGAAAAGAGCTGCTTTCAGTTAGCTAGGGCACCGCACTGCACCTACAAGCCTGGCCTGGCTAGCCCGCCATCAACAACAACGACAATCAAGAAGCAGGAGACTTCATCATCGGCAACGATCCAACCACTATTCATCCCAAGCAAGAAGTGTTCGAACACTGAGGATAATTTGTTCGCGCGCACAGATACGCACGGATGATTGGACATACTCGAGCACTGAGTTTCCGGTACTTTCCTAATTCCCGTGTTCGTGCACTGCTTGGCTGAGACAAGTCCAGTATGGCGCTCACAGTGTCAGTATTCCCGCCACCCGGAATCATATTATAACACGAATAATATTATGATGTTAAACAAAAAAATTTCCCGCACTCTTTTTTTTCCCACAGGAATTCGGATGAATCAATTCCCTAGCCCTTCTTCAGTCACGCAAATCACTTATTCTCGGGAGAAGAAGGAACCATACAGATACCGGCGCTCTTTACGATAATCACTCCCAACAATCATGCAGTATGGAAGGGCAGGGCCCACAATCAACCTAGAGAAGTTTTTCAACCTCAGTCACACCACACGAATTAAACCCCTCCAAAAACAGACCTACATGCAGTGCGCCGCGCGCCAGGCCTCAGCATCAAGGCCGCTCCTCCAAAGAAACGAGAGAGGAGAAGAAGGGGAAAAGAAAAGAAAAGAAAAAGTAAGAAGCAAGGAGGTATCCTAGAAGGAAATTTTGACCAGAAATCCTACACCATGCCGGCACTGGGCAAGCAAGATGCGTCATAACTCACCAGAACCAGCCTTGAGAAAGAGAAAAGTGTATTATCTCTCTCCGCCCGCCAGTGCGTCTATTGGAAAGTACGAGCACAGCGAAGTGTGAATTCTGCTCCCAAGAACCTTGGTGACACCCCCAAGACGGCAATATGCCCGTCGACCTGCCAAGCGGCCAGGAAAACTAGAAGTGGGAGGAAAAAAAAGAAAAAGGAAACCAGCGACGGAAGATTTGTTTTCTTTCAGAAAACCGATAGATTAACTTGCAGCTGAAACTGTTGATCAAAGGTTACCGGTAGACAAAAGTGCGGTGCAACTGCAAGGACAAAGTACTGTACCGGTACTCGAACAATACATGTGAGATAGGTTACATCTGCATCAGCGCAAGGTACCACACAGGTGAGTTACCGGCATAAGATAAGATAGAATAGAGTATCCGTTCTCGCAATTGTGAAAATCGCACCCTATCTCGGAAGGCTTCTGGAATAGCGATATCGGTGGGTAAATTGAGGCACCGTTTTCCTTCCATCAATCCCACCTCTAATAGGCTAAAGCAGAGTCCGACGTTGGCCCATGGTGAGTTTCCTGCCGCCGTTCACCGTTAACCACTACTCTGACGTTATGATGTGTGCGCCGACATTACTCAGCTCACATCTCGACCCAGGGGAATACCGGTAGCTCACAGTACAGTATGTTGCGCATACAAAACCATCATCACCTGACGACCCCCGGAGACTCTCGATTCTCCTCTCTGCAACTCCGCATGCAATGCACTGCGCTCCGCATGTTCGCGCAGCAGGCGCGTGACTCGGCTCTCTGAACCTGTGAAATGCTCCATCTCCTTCGCACGCACTTGAGCTTCTAAGGTACCGGCTTCCGCGGCCTCGTTCCGAAGCGGGGAGGCCGGGCAGAGAGCTCTGTTGTCACATCCATGACCATTCACCTTTCCGGAGATAAAACAGAGAAAGAGACAAGACATGCTGAGACAGAGTGACATGGCGGACAGGATAGGTCTAGAAGCTTGGGTGCGGCGAATGGACTTCCTCCGTGCTCCGGGATGGATATCATGGGCGGAGATACCGGGATTAACACGGGATTACAGTTGTACAATATTCGGATCACACATGATACCAATTCTCCGCAAACCACCCACCACCACCATTGAAGGTGCACGATACCAATAATTCCTTGCCTACATGTTTCTCGCAGGCACAGTAATTGTGTTTCCAGGTGCGTGCAAGCCGGATTCCACGGCATGGGGAAAAGGCGCCCAGATGCTGTAGAATTTGTGATAAACAGCTCCATCCGTTACTTTTGGTGCACAATTCTATACACAAGGCCTATCAATCGACGGTGATCATCCCATATCCCCTCGAACAAAGCTAAATAAATTCCCCGCTTCCGTACCGCCCGGCCCACGAATGCCATGCTAATCAGGCCGTCGGATGAGCAATCACAAAACCCGAAACCCCACCAAACGTTTCGTTTCTTCCATACAAGGCTAACCGCCCTTGGCAACTTGGTCCGTGCATACATAATCCCTCCCATCCCATACCGTACCTACTTGCACCATGCCTCTCACACACCCACACACACCACACACCACACCCGCACACGACTCAATCAGTTCGGTTCGGGTTGAAACTACGGTACGAAACGATTTAGCTTTCTTTCTTCTTTCTTCCTTTTTTTCTTTTTCTTTTTATCCTTTTTTTTTTTTCTTTCCTCTTCCAAATTTCCCGTGATCGGCCAGGGTATCACAATGTCCCATTCACCGCCATCAATTCTAAATTTTTTCAATCTGCGCCGGAGAAAAACAATGACTACCGACACGGTATCGCCAGTCCTTCAAGAGTTCATCAACAAGACGATGCGCATCACCACAACCGATACAAGGGTTTTTGTGGGCGAGCTCAAGTGCACTGATAAAGTACCGTAACTTGTTCCCCTCCACCCCACCAACTCAACTCTCTCTCTATCACGACCTAGCAAAGAGATCCATTCTTCGTTTCCAACGTATCGGGGGACGTTAAACTGATAGGGAGCTCAGGATAAGAACCTCATACTCGCGCAAACGCATGAGTATCGGTATCCGACTGGGAATGGGTTACGAACGGAGGGGGTGGTCGAGGAGGGGAAAGTGAAATTGACTCTTAAGAGCCGCTACATTGGATTGATAGTTGTGCCGGGGGAGTTCATAGTCAAAATTGAGGTTGAGGAAGGGCAGGGGACGATGGGGAGTGGTAGGGGCAGTATGACGGTTAGTGTTGATCAGGAGAGTTGATACCGGTACAGGTACCGTGGGTAGACGGCCATGGGGCAGGGGATTTGCAGAGCTTATATGGGCGGCTTTATACCGGTATCCTACGGGTGATTTCTATAATCTCTCGGTGTCGGTGCAAATCCTCGGAGGTGGGGCTAAGTCAACCCAATGTATCACACCGTACGATATCACTGCTATGGTTATTCCTCGGTACTTAGTATCTGTATACCAATGATGCAGAATACTGTACCCAAGTACAGCACGCCATGACAGACCAGACCGAGGGTCGAACTGTCTTGGAGTTCTCCCTAGTGAAGAAAGTAAAATCCATCCATAGCCCCGCTCAAGTCTCAAATTTCCCCAAGGTTCCCAACAAATGAGTCAAGAAACATGTTTCTCTCTCTCTACCTCATTCCCCCCCGAACATCTTTCACCATCAACATTGACGACATAATTTTCATTCGGTCGGTATTTCACAGCTGGGGCTCAATACTTCTAGTTCTGTACCGGTAGGTGCATACAGGGCAGTTATCCCCACCTCCTTGGGTCCATATGACGGGAGTGAGACGTTTGCAGGGAGAAAGAAAGGTTCGCCCGATGCATCACTCCTAGGGTGGTTAGTCTCAGTACGGCTCTGTTGGTTCTTCGGTACCGAATTTTCCCCTAAGTTTCACTCACGTACACTCACTCACTTTTTGAGCGAAATTTCGTGACATCATCGCGACGGTGGGGGTGGCCTGCGTCATTCCTGGCTGGGTAGGGGTGAGGGGGGGGGGAGAAACGAACAAACTTCCTTCTCCATATTCCAACCACTCTCCTCCCCCTCTTCATTCTCCCATTGCTCGCACAACCAATACATATTAACAGCTTATTCCCTTTCATCTGCTCGTGTACCCTACCTTCGATCTTCCTCTCCTACTATCGTTTAGTTGCACTATCGGTACTCTATGCGTCTGCCCCCTCCTCCGATAATACCGTTGTTCCCGTTAAATTAACCCACCCCGGCGCTTCGCATCTACGCACCCCCCATATCTGTTGATCAACCATCTCGCTTTTTTATCATCACCCTCCATCCTCTTCTGATTCCTGCAAAGGGGGGCATCAACTGTATTAACCATGCATCGAACTTATTCAATGCGTCAGTCGCGCGCACCAACTCAATCACAGATTGAGAAACCACCTCCACCGCCTAGTAGCACCAAGGTTGGAAGGTTGTTTGGCGGGGGAAACTTTGGTTGGTATCTCCTCGCCTCTCTTGCTCTATCCCATGTCAACAACCATGTGTACCTGGGCTTTCTGGTTATTTCGTTTGGTGCTCTTTTGTTACTGCGTTGCCGATCTGTTTGACATGCGGTAGCGAGAGAGCTCGCGGAATGATCCAAAGTTGCTAACATGATGCTGATTGGAGGTGCTACAGGTCATAATCTTCGTAAATCTATGGCCGGCGCATAGTGCGTTTACCCCCTCTGGCTTTGTGGCTCTGTCGGACTAACCGGTTACTCTTACCGCAATAGTGGACCGGAATTGGCAAAAAAGCTCTCACAACTTGTGAAGATGGAAAAGAATCTTATGAGGTCAATGGAGCTCGTTGGCCGTGAGCGCCGTGAAGTTGCTCGGCAACTTTCTATTTGGGGGGAGGAATGTGATGAGGATGTTTCAGATATCACCGATAAGTTGGGCGTGCTCACGTTCGAGATCGGAGAGCTTGAGGATCTGTTCATCGATCGCTATGATCAATATAGGGTTACTATCAAGAGTATCAGGAATATTGAAGCTAGCGTGCAGCCTAGCCGGGATCGTAAGTGCTTATTACACACTGTTAGGATCCGGGAATGCACTAATTGAACCGGAGTCTGATAGGCAAACAGAAGATCACCGATCAAATTGCTCAATTGAAATACAAGGATCCGAATTCTCCCAAGATCGTTGTCCTTGAACAGGAATTGGTTCGTGCGGAGGCCGAGTCACTTGTTGCTGAGGCCCAGCTGTCAAATATCACTCGCGAGAAGATCAAGTCTGCGTTCACTTATCAGTTTGATGCGCTCCGCGAACACTCGGAGAAATTGGCATTAATCGCGGGCTACGGAAAACATTTGTTGGAACTTATCGATGACACACCAGTCACTCCCGGTGAAACCCGAGAAGCTTATGACGGCTACGAAGCGAGTAAGGGGTACGTTTACGTGTGTTCACATTGTGGGGCTGTAGGTTATGCTAATGCCTTAATAGGATCATTCAAGATTGTGAGGATGCTCTTACCAACTGGGTCGAATCAAAAGCAGCTATTAAATCACGTTTGTCTGTACGTGGTTCTCGTCAACGTCGTACTCACGGTCGTGGAACTCGCGGTGGGAGCGTCGGTGAGCCAGTCTCTTTGACCGACCAGGATAGACCGATGCGTGGCTCGGGCGTATGGGTTCCTGCAGATGAACATGAACGCCACCGCACCCATGGAGCTCTTGATCGTGCCGATGACGACGACCAGTATGAAGACATTACAGATGATGAAGTGGATCACGCACATCAGCACGGTAGCCAAAGGCATGAACATGACCACGGACATGGCCACGATGCTGACAGGCGCCAATCCTCCCGCAGACGTGACAGCAGGAATATCGATGACACCAATGGCGATGCCCACTCCCGCGGCAGTGAGGAAGAACGTGGTGCGACCCTTCAGGATTGACAGACGTCGACTGGAGGCGTCGGGAAGGAGACGACGTCTGGGGATATGGACACGGTGACGACGGCGGTGACGACACAGCCGACAACTTTTCCTACAGGATATAATAACAGCATTCATAATACTACATCTTCCATTCTTACACCCGGTAATTCCCCTCCAGGAACCTACCCTGCTGAGCCTACCACTAGCACACCTGCCACCACAGGCGACTACCAGAACCACAAGCCAACCCCACCAATAACAACCCCTAACATATCCGACCCACTAGTATTACGCTCCCCCCAACCCCCGCTCGCAGCGCCCCCAACCCTCTCGGAAAATAACAGCCGAGGCGGGCACAAGGAAGACTAGTAGCCATGCGGGCAGCCATGCGAGACGATTCCCAATACCAAGGACCGAAAGAAGAGAAGCAGAGTGCTTCGGGCGAAGACAGAGAGAGCGGGACTTGAGGCCTACTGCTGGGGTGTGTGGGAGAGAGGAGGGAGTACGAGTTGGTTAGGTAGGGTGACAGAAGCTTGGCTTCTGTGGTTGCGGCTTGATTAATGGGTATTTTATTTATTTATTCCCTTGTTCCCTTGTTTGATTGCTACGGGTTATGTTTGCCCGCTTGTTGATTAATTAATTGGCTGATGAGGGGGTCTTGGGGGCTGGGTGGATGGCTGGGGGCGATAAAGCGGGTGAGAGTGTATGATGTTTTGGCGCTCTTTTTTTCTTCCTTCTTTTGGCGCGAACACGATATGTCCTCGGTAATGAAATGTATAATTCCAGTCTTGTCCTAGGGCTCACGCACTCTCAGGTTTTTGACATGATAGGAAGCGAGTGATGGAATATGACTACACTTTCACTCACGTTCCACACTCGTACTTCTAGCACCACAATATCCAGCCTTTTGCAAACCCACCAGGCGAAGCTGGAAAAGGTTCTTTTAACCGTTCGAGTAATTCAATTAGATTCAGCTCAATTCAGCAACTGCATACTGACATCACCTAGCCCGGAGTAATATAATGTAGCTGGGCACAACTGTTCAAATAAAGGGGAAGAGAGAAACGGAAAGGAAAAGAAACCTTTTTAAGATACATGGACCGCCCACACTATCCACTTACTCACCCACCGGTATAGTATAGCAATAGTCAGCAGGCTAACCATATAGAAATGCATGGCTCAGGCATGCTACGCAAAGCTACAAGAATGATAGTAATAATAATACAGCCAATGCACACCCTGACAAACAGCGTGAGTAAGTGAAGGAAATCACTAGGACAACGAGTGAAGTGCAAAGACAAAGCAGGGGGAGAAGGGGGAGAAGGGGGGGGGATGGATTAAGGAGAGAAAGATAACTACACCCACAGACAAGAGCATGGCCATTGGATCAATCAACGAAAAACTATATAAAAAGGAAAAGGAAAAGGGAATCGATCAGGGTACGGTAGCCAGTTAGGCGGTCGGTCCGCTACAAACTAGCTTTTAGGGTGGTAGTGGTGTAGTAGTAGTAGTTGTAGTAGTAGTAATAGTAGTAGTAGCAGTAGGTACATTGGAAATTTCACCAAATCCCCGGGTCCGGATTCCCGTGGTGATGGTGATGGTGAAAGTGGTCATGATGAAGCACATACTCCACCTCCTCATCATAATCGTCATCCTCATCCAGCTCCTCGTCATCCTCATCCAGATCCGCTTCGTCATCCATGTCAAATTCCCCCCACCCAAAGTGCGGATACCCTATTCCGAAAATCCCATCATCATCACCATCGCTGTCATAACTAAGTTGGCTGCACTCCTGGCACCAGTGCGTATCCTCGGAACCGGGGTCTCCTCCATCGGGGCTCTGCTCAGGGTCTGCATCGACGGGGGGTTCTGGAATGTTTTCGCCTGGGGACTGCATTATCCACTTTTGCCACTCACGGACTTGGGACTGGCGGAGGTGGTGTTCATGCGCTATCTTTCCTTGTGAGAGGTGCTTCAATGAGAGGGCGACCAGGACTGGTTTGTTTGTTTTGCGAAGATGGCGGAAGATGTCTATCCAGGGTGCCGGATGGGATTCTTGTGGGTCTTGTTTGGCGTAATTAGTGTGCATGAGCATTGAGACGCGGTTGTGGTCGATGATGTCGCATTTGTCTAAAAATATATGGGAAAGCGTTTTTTTGTGGATTGTTAAAAACGTTTTGAAGAGCTCACGGGGGATAAAGGCGTGCTGGAGGGAGAGCTTAGTGAGGTGCTTCCAGTGGTGGACTGTTGGAGTTTTTGTTGGCCCCGATATTATAGGGGTGAAATGTACTAGAGAATTTAACCTGGGGTAGGCGATGGTACTGAGGGCCAGATGCCTAAGGTCGCCTGAAGCACGGAGCAGCCGACCGACGGGGTAGAGCCAGCTTGGGGTTGTGCCATCGTGAAGGGACTGGGCCATTGTCATGGAGAAGTTAGCTTCTCGGATGGCCCTCATCCCAATTGATATCTTGTCGAGAAAGTCGCCGGAGAGAAAGAGGCAGTCCGCAATCAGACCCTCTATGGAAATGGAGGTGATAGGTTTTAACCCGACCGTGGACTCGGCACGAAGGGCAAGGCCGTTGAGGAAAGCGCGAAATACGAGTGGCCCCCAATTGCTACTGCCGCTATGACTACTCGTAATATTCAAGTTGGGCAGTATGTCAGAGAGCGTCTGGGCAGGGTGGACGGTGATGCCAACAGCTTGGAGATTCGGGAAAGATTCGGAGAGAAGCTGTACGTGAACCCTTTCAATATCCCCCGAAATTTGAAAATTCAGGATTCGGGTAAGGTAAGAAATCTGTCGACGGCATGCGTCGGTATGCGCTGACATAGCTTCGGCATACAACTCTTTAGGTAGGGAGATAACCTTTAAATAGTCTTTCATCGTGGAGGCTATTACTCTGTCATTATGCGTGTCCAGTGAGAATGGGGTGGGGATGGAAAGGGATGAAGTATCATACGTGCAATGATACGAGGCTCGCCGAAGTGGAAAAGATAGGATTTCAGCAAAGGAGCAAGATCTGCGTTTCTGGAAATGTTGGATAGACGATCTAGAGTGCATTCATTGTCGGTGATGCGAAGACTGGCAAATGCGTGCGGTGCAATAATGTCACTGAAAGTACGACAAACAAGACGCAATCTCAAATATTCCTTGAACGCTAAACCGAAGGGGGTGCCAGTGGTGTCGTGATTCTCTGGCTTGAGGATGTTGTGAAGAATTTCTGGCGGGAGGTTATCCATGGTTGAGTGATTGTGGCGATGACGCCAGAGGTTTATTGTACTCGTACACTCGTGATAACGAAGCCGGAGGACGTGTAGCTGAGTGAGGGAGCGGACGGGAGGGAGGAAGGGAAGAAGGGGGGAAGAGATGAAGGGATGAAGGAGGGAAGGGATGAAGGGATGAAGGGATGAAGGGATGAAGGAAGAGAGTGGGAATAGGGAAGATGGAGGGAGAAAAGATGGAGGATGGGAGGGGAAGCGAAGGGAAGGGTGGTAGGGTTGTGGTAGGGTAGGGTGATGGAAGGGAGGGTTGGTTGCTGCTACCCTAGCTTTTGGTGAACTAGATCATGACTTGGGTCGACCGCATTGCAGTGGGGGCTCCCGACGGGTGAAGAGGCCTGAGGAGGAGGAGATGGATGAGATGTAGGGAGAGAGTATGAGAAGGGGGATAATATATCAAGAGTAGAGTCAAATGATAGGGACAAGAAATAAGCTTAAGAAGGGTACATCTCTTAATGATGAAAGGTTGTAAATCTACTATTTCTCCGTCATTCACCCAGTTGCCGGGTCGATAAGGCGTGCCAAGTCTCGCTTGCATGAACGGGTTAATTACTGCCATCTAAAGTTAATCAGATTGATCTAAGATAGCGATTAGAAGCAATGTGTTTTCCGTGATGGGCAGTCTACAGTATTAACTTGAATAAGAGCAATACTCGAGTACGTCTCACGACGTCTGAGTTTCCTATTTTGGCGGAGACGGGAGAAAATACGAGTACTAGCTAAATAAAACTACGCCTTACTTAGAGAGGAAAGTCAAGCATCCTTAGACTTGCTCTTCTTCAAGTTAATACGGGGCAAGTTATCAATGAGTCAAAAGATTATTGATCAAGGGCAAATTGGCTGCGGCTCCAAAAGCGATTATAATTACCCGTTAGACGCTCCCCTCGTCGTCCTCCTCGTCCATCTCCTCCTAGCGCAGAACCTCTGCTCCACCTCCCCCAACCCATCTGACCACTTCTAACTTGCTCATCTCACTTGTCTCAATTTGTCCTCTCCCTCCTCCCCATCTCTTCACTCTAGAAACCCCCTCGATAGAACTCCCACTGGGAAGGCTTTGTTTTGCTCTCTATCCAGCGCAACAGAAGGCTACGGTATTCGGGACGAAAGAGAAAAAAATGGCCGCCGCAAAGCGCCTCTGCATAGGAGTGGCCTGTGCTAATCCTATATCTACTCTTCAGTGTCCAACTTGTCTGAAACTTGGCAGGGAGTCTTTCTTCTGCTCGCAGGATTGTTTTAAAACTAGCTGGGTAACTTTTTCCCTACTGTCCTTTCGGCTTTCCTCTGCCGCCGCCCCCCACCCCCATGTGCCCACTGCTCACCTCTTACTCAATGGAATGTACAAGGTGAAGGAAATGGCCGAGCGCAAGATACCCGCTAACACCTCTAAAGTCTGAGCACAAGATCGTTCACAAACAGTCAGCCCGTAAGAATTCCACCCTTCTCCGATCTTTGAAAGACCTAACCAAACCAACACCTCTCCCGACCGACCCAGAAACCGGAACTTTTGACCCTTTTCCCGACTTTCCTTATGCCGGCAGCCTACGTCCTGCATATCCGCTCTCCGTGGCAAGAAAGCTTCCTCCGAGCATTAGGCGCCCTGACTATTCTGAGGATGGAGTTCCGAGGTCTGAGCAGACCAGGGGGAATCCTAGGAATATCACTATCTTAAATGCCGAGGAAATTAAGTCTATGAAGAAGGTTTGCAGACTGGCTAGGGAAGTTCTCGATATTTGCGCTGCAGCGGTTAGGCCCGGGATTACCACGGATGAGCTGGATGAGATTGCGCATAAAGCTTGCATTGAGCGTGACGTTCTACTCCCCTGCGTCTAAAAATCTGGTCTCTTATTAACTATTTCTGCGCAGTCGTACCCATCCCCGCTGAACTATGTAAACTTCCCCAAGTCTATATGCACTTCCATCAACGAGGTTGTTTGTCACGGTATCCCAGATCAGAGAAAACTCGTAGACGGCGACATCATAAACCTTGATATAACTCTCTATCACGGTGGCTTCCACGGCGATCTGAACGAGACATACTATGTTGGTGATAAGGCAAAAGCAAACCCTGATACTGTACGAGTAGTCGAGGCCTCAAGAGACTGTCTAGACGAAGCCATTAAACTCGTTAAGCCTGGCATGCTTTTCCGTGATCCCGGGAACGTCATTGAGAAGCTCGCGAAGCAGAGAAATTGTAGCGTCGTCAGAACGTATATCGGTCACGTGCGTTAGCTGATCCCCACCTTGCTCCGCCTAGTATACTGACTCTGAATGGTCAGGGCGTCAACCAACTCTTTCATTGCAACCCCAACGTGCCGCATTATGCAAAGAACAAGGCCGTAGGCGTAGCAAAGCCAGGGATGTGCTTCACCATCGAGCCGATGATCAACTTGGGCACTTACAAGGATATAACTTGGCCGGATAAGTGGACCAGTACCACTTCCGACGGCAAACTGAGTGCCCAGTTCGAGCACACGCTCCTGGTGACGGAGGATGGTGTAGAGGTCCTGACCGCCAGATTTCCCGATTCCCCCGGTGGGAAGATCTCCACCCCCGGGATTAATACGGACGTGAGGGGTGGCGATGAATAGGCACGAGGGGGGCAGGGAGAGAGAGGAAACTAGATGATATCTTGAATGCTATCTTGAGATTTATTTGTATCACAGTAGACAGATCTATTCAGCCGGTGTACTAGTAGCCGGACATCTGGTTCCGTTAGACAACACGAGCCATAGGGGACGCATTTAGCGTTGGTAAAGCCTGCAAACCCTCCCCCGCACAGTGATGCTAGTAAAATCTCTATCTCTATCAACGTATCCTACGCCCAATGAAAGACTTCTAATCGATATCCTCTCCACTACTGGTACTCCTCCCATCCGACCCTTCCCCCTCTTCCCCGTCAACCAGCTCAAACTCAACAACCAAATAAACCTCCCCACTCTCCTTATTCCTCAGCAAAAACCTCAACGGCTGCCCATCCCAGTACTTCAAGATATCCACCCTAAATCCGGGCAACACAACCCTAAACTCGCCGAAATCCAACCAAGGTCCGGAAAACTCCATCTTGTACACCTTCCCCGCCTCAAACACCCACTCCTTCCTCTTCCCCTCCGTCAAAAAGTGCTTTCTCCGCGCCTTCGCCGTGAGGCCCAGTCCATTGTCCTCCACCAACCCACCAGCCTCTTCTCCTCCTCCTCCCCTATCCTTCTTCCCCACCCGACGCGCAGAGTGGTGGGAGGAAGACGTGGAGATGGTGGACATGGACGCCAAGGCAGGTCCATATATCCACGGCTCATCCGCATAGACGTCCGCATCAAGGCTCGGGTCAATCCACCTGGCAGCGGAGAATAGCAGCGGGAAGGCCAGAGGCAGGGAGTCACGGATTGGGTGACTAAAGTGGTTGCCCCACACGAGGGCGTCCCCGGAAATGGGAGTTTTCGGGACGAAGGTTATGCATAGGGCGTAGAGGTCGTTGGTGTGGTTCTTGTGGTTAAAGTAGGGGGATGTGCTCGGCAATTGGAGGAGGGAGGAGGAGGATGAGGATGAGGAGGAGGAGGCGGCGCGGAGGTTCTTGATGTGCAGGGCTAGGTGGACTGTTGCATTTGGCGTTGATATGCTAGTCTTCTCCAGGGTGTTGGCGGGGACGGGGGTTAACCTGCCGATGGCGGGACCAGCCGAGGTACGGAGGTGGTAGGGGTGCGGCATATCTTTATTTCCTTCCTTCCTTCTGTCTCTCTCCACGAATGTTATGTGATGTGTTTGCTCGCAGACTGTATCGTAGATGTAATACCGGTAGAGGTTGGGTATGGTACGTAAGAGTAGGTAAGAGAGATATAGGTAGTCTAGTCTTTACAGGAGTAGAAAGACATCCAGTCTATCTATCCTTCCAGCCCCTGGGTTGAAGAAAGTTTATACATGTTTTTTCTTTCTTTCTTTCTTTCTTTCCACCCGTTTTTGCATACCAGTTATCATACAAATCTCGCAGATCTGTTTGAGGCTTTTTTCAAAACCCCCTGGGCTGGTGCTTGCTAGTATGACAAAGTATGACAAAAGGGGTTTGGAAATGTTATTTCTTTTGTCTATTTATTTTCCGCCAATTGAATGCTGGCCGTGCTTACCGTACTCGCAGTGTATCATGCCTTCCCGCTTCCTAAATAGTACTTGTAGAGTGGACTGCCGGGTAGGGTGTACCCAGTAATACAACAATGTTATTCTTGGCGCAAGTTATATTATGGTGCGGCAAACACATAAACTTGTCTGGGTGGAAAACGTTTTTTGTAAAACGGTTGGGGAGGGGGGTTTGTTGTTTCGGAGTGATGACGTCCTCCCCCTCCTGTTCTGTCGTCAGGTCCGACCGTTTTACTGCCCACCATAAAGTGAAGTGCGGGTACAGCCACTTTATGTGCCGCAGCATCCTCGGGCATCATACAAAGGGTATTTTTTTTCCCCGGGGTTGCTGAGCACTGAGCAGCCCCTTGATTTCTTGGTTGGTCGGTGGGGCTCTGCTCGAGTACGTAAGCTCTTCACAAGCCCATCGACGAGGGCATCCGATTATCCGAAGGCGCGGGACCACGACCCGAGCTTATCTTTATTCCTCGGGATCACGAGCGGAAGACACTGCAAGTATTATTTCTATGAGCACGATCAGATAATTGTGAATTGAACCTTTTGACCATTGTGTTTTTCTCCTTGTGGCTCTCTTCTTGGTTAGGTTCACAGCCACCGGGACACAAAATAACGAGCCACTTATTTCTATATTTAGCCCCTTGTTTACCGTGCCGCAATATGTACATGTAGAAGGGAAAGCACTACTTTTTTGAATTTCCCTTAGGATGGAGTCTCTTGGACGACGAGTGTGGAGGGGAAAAGTGAGAGAAAGAGTCGTAGGATCTGCCTTACTGATGGCCTGAACAGGATAGTACAGAAGTCTGGTAGGGGGCTCGGAGCGTGTGATAATCGGGACTTTTTGGGATGGTTCGTCTGCGGCGATAACGCTTGTCAGGGGAGGAAATTTTTCTAAGTGTGCCGGGTGGTGCAAGACTTGCGGGAGAAGTGGAGGGAAAAACAAAAGTACGATACCAGTACGGGCTTGGCGACAGGAGAAACGAAACACCCAACAGGTTTTCCAGGGTGGGATTTCGCAATCAAGAATTCGGGATTTTTCAAGTCGACGCCACAGCAGGGCCACAAGTTAGTCTAAGCCGAAAGATCCCAACTTTTCTGAGGAGGTAAACAAGTGCCAAGAGCACATGTGGCCACGATATGTGCCAAGATGCTAATAAACCTCACTAGCTGACAGGATTCTGTCGAAATCCCTAATCTGTGATAACTCTGGTCACAGAGGTAGCGAACTTGGATTCTTGTTTGCGAAATCCCCCTACTAGCCTGCAAAATGCCAATTCTCAAAAGGCGCCTTGTTGGCACTTGCCACCATAGTATTAGAAAACCCTAGGGACTTTGTTTAGATAGCGCAGTTCGACATAAAGATTCACATAATTGGGCGTCGGGCTACGAAAAACATGCTGCCGTGGGAATTCTGAGCGCTGGGATTCTAAGAAAAGAGTTCGGAGGCACTGCCAGGACGGTCAATTCCTATGGGGTTTCTATGATAATGATAATAATATTATGGCGGCCATATCAGATGGCCTCACTCATGTGCTGCCAATCATTGATAGGGTGAAAAAGGAAAGAAAAAAACTGCCGATTTTATATTAAATTCTCCGCCATGATATCATATTCCCTTTTTTTTTTTTTTTGGTGATCTCACTTTTTGAGGAGCAGAACTTATCGCCCACCTTTGCGCTGGCTGGCTAGACCTGTGCGCTTCGGATCCCCTGATCCGTATGCAGACCAACTATTCCTAACCTCTGAACACTCTGGGGAACTAAAAAACGACAAATAGACAGGGTGATGGAAAGCGAGGTTGGGGCGTCACCCGTGGCCAAGTTTGCACCGTACCGATCGGAGGTTTTTATATCCTCGCGCGGCCCAATTGGGGCGGACACTTTGTATAGGAATCACCACCTTAAATGTCCGGCTTCAGCTCCTCCGCGCGAGTGTCTTACTGGTGAATGAAGTAAGCATACTCGGCATATGGCATAAACAACACTGTGGGATTGTGTTCGGGCGGTCGAGGCACAGTCGCGCACTGTTGGATCCTACGGTACCAGCCAACCAGAGAGCAATGATATCGAGTAACTTATCCTTTGACGATACATGATTGGCCTGCTGATCGATATCTGTGTCTGGGTGGACGACTTCAGCTCGGCCACACGGATGCAAGTACCGTAGTGCAGGCAACCCAGCCGCATCCCGCCTATTCTGCAATATGATGCCTCTGGAAAGTACCACCCATATACTCGGCAGCAGCCTGAGGAGTTGGCGGAAATGCGAGCCGTCCCGGGGAGATTGAAACTAAACAGAGTAGCCACCAAAGTGTTCAGGAGTGCCCTTCGAACGGTCTAATCCTGGATGTATACAGGTATGGTTTTCCTACTCGCAATCCATCCTCTACCAAAAAATAAACAAATAAACAGTTTGGTCGCAACGGCAAGCTGCCGCCTACCGCGGTTCTGATGGTGGCATCATATGGGAAGAGTCCCCAGGTTCTAGTAGCCTTCCTCCGAGGTAGAACGGCACGATCTGAGGTTCTAGTATTCCTATCACGGCGGGCGCAGATTGATGAAGGAGGAGTGAATGGAGAGACCACTGCGATCTCGTGTGGACGAAGAATTAGTACTGTACTCGTGTTAAGAGGTCCAAAATTCCCTCTCTTGGATAGATGGGGGCTCAAAAGTACTGCGAAAGCCAAGCCCCGGCTTCGGAACAGGAACAAAAAATGTTCCAGAGCTGATGAGGAAACTCTAAAGCCCCAGCGCGAGTACCAATTAATTCGAGTTCTTCTTAACTCACATCGCCGCGCAAAAAGTTACCTCTCCTTGTGCCATTAAGGCGCCCATGCATGCCGTATTCCCCCCGGTTTGCCCCAACTTTGGGCTAAATTTGCAGTACGCCCCCATCTCATGGACGGGAAGAGGGATCCCAAAGTTATGCTTAGCATGCCTAGCGGTGTATTCTGCCCGAGTGCTGACGGTGTCTGATTCCACGTAAGATACGGGCTGGACTATGGCATGCATGGGCGATCGTTAGCAGGGGGGGGCAAGGCGGATGTTGGTCGGTAGGCAATGATTTCTTTACTAGACAATATTTTAACGTTGGAAACAGCACTCGTAGCAGGAGAGAAGTACCCGATAACGGGGATTCACGAGATATATGGTGAAATATCCTTGCGCATCCAAGCCCCCATATAAATTCATGGCCCTGGTATCGAACACTTCTTTCCTGCCACGAGTAAGTACTAGCACAGTGCCCCTCCCGGGCTGTCTGTGAAGCTGCGGTATTGCGGCTCCACTTCTACCTATCTTATATGTACGGCACTGTCGCCGTCTTACTTGGGTGGGGCGAGGGTGGACAGTGCTCCGAACAATCAAAAACCGGGTATGCACTGTAACACATCAACGAGGAATTGCTCGAAATAGCAAGGGGGGAGAAGAACAAGCAGGTGGAAATCCGGATTAATTGAACTAGCAAATAAAAATACCTAATATACTCGGAACCAAACAGAGTAAACTTCGTAGGCAGTATTTGATTGGATGTGTTAAATCCGGATTCGGTTTATTGTCAATGTGGACTGGATGGATTGTTGGAAGAAACTAGGCCTCTGGAGGCTATGTACTGCACAATACTGTACATTCATGTTCTCAGAGCATCCATACTCATCCAGGTTCCAAGGGGCTTTAATAATGAATAACATATCAGAAACACAGAAACTCAATATGAACCTTTTTGACCTAGGATGGTCTCAATTGCAGGTGGTATCTAGAAAGGACGTTACCAATGCTAAGGCATACCGTGCTTGGCTGGTATGAGCACCTTGTGAACAAGAATTTATCGTGCAATGTTATGACAAGATTTTCTAAATCCTGACATCACCAAGTTGTGTGCACGACATAGGTGAATAATGACCCAAATCCCGAGATGCGTAAAATGACCTCCCTAGTACAGCCCTCTTCCATGCTTGGCACCCTGTCGAGTCTATCAGAGCATGCGCTTTCTGTGGTCTCCCTAAGCAGATATTTCTTTGCCCAATGCATTAATCAACCCCGTTCATGGCCAATACCATTTCTCGTCGGGCCCTCCCGCGTAAAATTGTGGTTCACGCGGCTCGTCGCAGATTCGGAAATATGTGACCCAAGTAAAGCCTAGATTAAATACTCCTTGATAAGTTAAAACAACAAAAGTGTTCTGGAAACGTGGGGTAGGGCCTAATTTAGGCCTCATAGAGCCGCTATAGAAAGCAAAGTTAGGAAAACACTGCAGGCCGTGGGGTACAATTAATCCCATGCGATGGGCGAAATGGATATACGGTATCGTGAAGCAGGCTCCAAGCGGAGAAGATAGCGGCAGTGCACTTGAGTGGCAATTGTAGCGGGTCAAAGTATCGAGTTTCCCCGACAGATGAAAGCGAAAACGGCCGTCGAAAAAAGAGCCTGTCAGGAAATGTGAGTTTAAAGGCAGGCAAGTAAATTCAATAGAGAGGGGCGTCCTTACCTTGGGATTTCTCAGTCAAACCCTGGCGTGGTGGAAACTTATATGTGCTTCTGTCAGCGAGCGAAAGACCTCCCCCGGCCAAGGTCAACAAACATTGCATGGAAGCATACGCAATCTCTTGTGCCCACCATACGGTATAGCTAGATGGCTAATACTCGCATTCCGAGATCTGTCATGTTTCTCAGGCATGATGGAGGGATAGGTTCTGTGGCTAGTGGACAGACCCTTCCAAAAACCTACATCAAGGGCTTGACCAGATTCCGGCTGTGAGCACAAACATGGCTGTTGGACAATCGGCTAGGCTGAAGCACGGTAGGCCTCGGACCCTCAAACAAGAAGCGAACTGCGAATGCCTACTTGTCCCAGGCCATAAGTACCCGAAAATGGAGGGGGATCATTCCTATGGGGGCACAGACACGCACGGATGTTTTGCCATATATTTCTTTAATCCCTGTTTTCGGGTACTTATGGCCTGGGACAAGTAGCTGATCCGCTGGCAAATTTTCAGCTAGGGCCCTGTCCTCTCCCCCGCATTTGGGAGATGGGCTTATCCCCACTTGGGTGGTACAGTTCTAGTGCTTGGAGAGAGTGCAGTATCTTGTGAACCACAGAGCTTGAGAATCCTGGCTCCCGATAGAGATCGTATTGAACCCATATAGGAATATAAACGTAGCATCTCAGGCCATTAGTTTCTGCAAGAAGTCGTTCAGATGAACGAGAGAGAGGAGGTACCGTAGAACATTGCCCCAGAAGAATTTACGCCTTTGCCCTTATATGGTCTAGTTCACCATTGTTGCACTATGGAAGGTGAATAAATGTTCTCCGGGCATCAGATGACGATCGCAGAATAAGCTAGCGAGTTATCCCCACAGCCCCAAGTCTAATTTCGAGTGACCATAATAAATACCGCTGGTGGAGCTTGATCGTTTATATCATCGCTTAGCATTGACACCACGAGGGCTCCGGGATCCTATTGTGGGCCCAAGATCTCGAGGCACTGTTTCCGTAGAATTTCCTCCGTCCGCACACCCCTCTCCGAAACTATTTTATTCCACTGTACCTTGAAACGGGTTTCCCCAGAGGTCAAATACCGTACCGGTAGGCAGATCCTACCTGAGTCCATGGGATGTCACTCGATTGGTTGCTTTTTGATGCCGAATGTCCAAATGAAGCCCCGGTACTGTGTTGCACTCGAGACTCACGTCGGCGAACGACGGCCATTTTAGAAATCCGGGGCATCAAAGTGAAAAAATAATTCTAAATATGCTCAGCCCCCACAGCAGAGTCCTTGGCGCACAAGCAACGGTCAGCCACACACCGATGGCAACATACCGCACTATCTCTAGATCTCTCGAGGTAAAGTACTAGTACCGCACTCGGGGATGGAGGTTAGTGATAGGACGGAGGGGGGTTGGGGCCGTCGGAGCTTTTTACACTACCTAGAACTATAGCTATCATACCAAATCAAATCATTTCTTACCTCCGACAGTAGTGAGCACGGGGACTTCAAACCCCCATCACTAACTTTCCTACCCGAGTACGAGAAGACTAGGATGCTTGCTCGCGCGATAAAATCAACACGTTTCAGCCCAGAACGAGCTTATCTGCAACCCAGGATCGAAGCACAGGCGAAGCGGCAGAAAGCTGAATGTGTTATCATACAAGTCCCCCGCATGTGCGGAGCGAACACGATTTAGTGTCCTTGGCAATGGAAACTCAGCCGCACGATCCCCCTGTGTTCGCTCCGCACATGAGGGGGACTTGTATATCACCCCTCCCAGTCGCACGTAACCATAACAAACCTGCTTACGGCTGAGAATAATGAAAACATGAAAAAAGGTTAAGAGAAGTGATTTTCGTCTGACTGGGCTAGATAATCTCTCTTGGTCGGGCATGATTTAACATCGTACAGTTAATCAGGCACATGAGGTGATGCTATACCTATTGGGCCTATACAGGAGAATTGTAGCTGCCGTCATAACTAGGCTACAGTGAGAGAATTATCTAACAGAGTCGTAACTAACATTTCTGACAGAAGTTCTGCTGGCGGGCCGTTTGATGACCCGGTTGGGTTGGCTCTTCGAGACTGTCCCAAGTGGGGAAGGGGGATGAGGCGCAGATGGTGACTGTGGCTGTTTGCATTTCTTGGCGTCGGCTTGCCTCTGAATTTCTTGCTTCTATTATTGGGTTGGTTACCGCTTGGGGTTCTTGTTGATTAACCTTTTCTAGCGGTTTGTGTGAGATGTGATACAGAACCCCGACCGTCCTCCCCTGGCTCTGTTGATGTTCTGCCGTATTAGGGTCAAAGGAGGCTTAGCTGTTGGCGGACGGCTGGTAATTAGGGACCTCTCGCCTTCCGTGTCTTGGTGTTAATTCAATATATTATTTACCCTGAATAAACATGGCCTGTATCTTGGTATCGCTAGAATAAATTTGATCAATTGGTGGAGTGCATCCTTAGTGGAGCAGTTTTCAGGAGTTTTCTGCCTCTACTTGTAAGCTTCGGGCTCGCGCACTTATTCATGTCAAATGGAGGTCTAGCTTACTACCGTAGTGCACTAGAGATTGCAGTTCGTTGGAAGATGCTTTCCCGTTTTAAAAAGCTGCATGTCTTAAGCTTTTTAGAACTCGAACGGTACCGCACCTCAGAAGCGGGGAAACAGATTTCAGGAAAGTAGTGAGGCAATGAGAAGGCAGGTTTTCATAGATTTGATTATGGAAAAGCTCTTCTCGTATTTCTTCCGCCATACTCGAGTGGAACCATGAGGCTGGACCATCACCCCGTCCTGATTCCCGAGCGAGTGGCGCTAGCTCCGCCCGATAGGCTGGACAGAGACTTGAGTGTGCTTACATAGTGTTAGGAACTTTCTTACATCTTCAGGCCTGGTATTTCTGCTTGCCAAAGGTGTGAAGCCGATAGAGTAGGTGTAGCGTCGTATCATACTTAGTGATCTACTGTATGGCTAGCCCAATCTCGGCGCACCAGTGCCACCAAAATTGCTAGGGGATTCACAAAGGGTCATCCTTCAAAGGGTTTTTCCACAGATCTACTAGTAATCGTCAGCCCCTCCACCCAAGCGATCACTCACCCACCCTCTCGACACACCCACATCCTTAACACTCCCCCCACCGTCAGCTTTAAATACTTACTCAGCCTCTTGCCTCCCCTCCCTGCCCTGGCTGCCACGCTTTTTCAGAACATAACACTCCCCATCTGCACCCTCCTTCTTGCTCCCCTCCCGAGCTTTATTACCGCCGGCTCCCCCCATCCAACCCTTTTCTTGCTCCATTCTAACCCTCCTCCCCTCGCCCCCATAATATCTCCCTCCGAGTGCTCTCTCCCCCTTTTTCACCCTTTTCGATCCGGTTTACGAGTCTCCTTCCATTCGTTAAATATCCTATTCATCTACAAAAAGAAAACAAAAAACCCCAACTAGTTCACCATGGGGAAAGCAGGACGATTTGCGTGTATTCTCACGCCTATGCTTCTCACACTTGCGTCACTATGTTGTGTGCTTATTGTGATGATCGGAGGAACAAACAAGAATTCCAGCGCGATAAGCGGACTTTACTTCTTGAGGGTGGGTTTTTCATCAAACCGCGCTTTTTTCAGCCGCAACTGACACTTTTTTTTGGTATAGATTGATACCCGTTTCATTGATACTCCAGCGAATATGGACTTAATTCCTGGGACGGATTTTGATGATCAACTCTTAAAGTCTGGTTTCAACGCTACTGCTAGTGAGCTTGGACTTGCGGATTTTTACACCTCGTCTTTGTGGAATTACTGCTCCGGAAAGGCTTTGGATGGAGACAAGTGGAAGGTCACCGACTGTGGAAAACCGTCTGCTGGCTATTCCTTCGATCCGATCCGCATTTTGGATGTTGAGGCTGAAGGAAAGGACGTCAATTTCCCTGACTCTGTCAAGAAGGTTTCGAAGGCTGTGAACGTTGCCAGCAAGGTTATGACGGCCATGTATGTTCTCGGAACGGTTTCTACGATTGTAACTTTTGCTATTGGATGGTTTGGACTGCTCTCAAGATGGGGATCATGCGTTACTACTATTTTCGCTGATGTATGTTTCCACTCTTTTTTTATCCCTCACCCATGCCCTTCACGCTGCTAACATGTGAGTGTTTCAGATCGCGTTTTTCTTCCTCCTCACCGCATCCATCATTTCCACCGCCCTCTACGTTTCCATCCGTGAAGCCTTCAACAAAGCTCTCAAGGAGTTCTCCGTCAATGCTCAGATCAACAAACAGATGTTCACTATTACATGGTTGTCTGTCGCCTTTTCCCTCGGTGCTTGCATCTTCTGGATGCTTTCTACCTGCTGCTGCTCCGGAAGACGTTCTCGTGTTATGGGCACCGACCACAAGGGTAAAGGAAAGAGTAGCTCTCCTGCAGGCGGGGTCAGAGGTGGATACGAGAGAATTGCTACCCCATACCAAGGAGGTTCAGGATCCGGGATCAAGCCCATGTCGGAGGTCGGAAAGAAGCAGGCTGCTGGATACGAGCCGTTTAGACACACCTAAACTCGGGAGATCTGCTGAAGGAAGTAATGAATGAACGAGGGTTGAGGATCGGAATGTAGTTACGTGGGTTGGGAGGCAAACTGGATGGGATTGGGCTACTGTGAATTATGTTTAAGCGGAAGTTTTATAAAATATCTTTTTTCACGTTTTCACCTGTCTTTTGTTCCCTATTGCTGATTTTTTTTATATGGTGGGTTTGGGTTAACGGTGCTTATCATATATTTTCTTCCCATTCTATATGAATATTTAAAAAAATCATGCTTTGTTGGGAGAATGTCCTGCTTTTTGCATCCATTTATTTTGAGATCTGGTCTACTCTGCCGATTGACGATACCGGGACACCGACGGAAGGCGGAGTGGATGTGTGATATGATGGAAGGTCATGACCGGACATGGGGCTATTCTATTCTAATTTAAAATTTAGACCTATAACTGACCCACCAGTCCAGCCAAATAGGATTTTATGCCCGCCGGGGATTCACCCAGGTGAATATGGGGTGCTGGAATGCTGCACTGTGCTGTACTGTCCTTATCCGTACTGTATTGTAGTGCTGATCCCTACCCCCCTACCCGGTGGATCGAAGGTATCTTCGACGTGGCGCGGTAGATCGACGGAGTCAGGCGGGGTGCGGGGATTGGATCAAGTAGGATGGGGGAGATCAAGCTCTGACTGGGGGGATCGGGTAGGGATCTGGCGGCAATATGAACATCAGGGAGGGGATGAGAATTTTGTCCCAATCGATGAAATATTGCTACGGTATGGTTTTGTCAAGGTCGCGAGGGGGAGGGGGCCACTGGGCTTTTATGATATTCATGGGGGGGTATTTTTTTATTCTGCCGCTTATAAGTGGGGTTGGATGACTTCCTGTGGGCGGACGTTTACGTAGGAGTTTTCTAAATTCCCGTAGGCTGGACTATGATGAAAGAGTGCTATTGGAAATCTTAGGAATAGATATTGTTTTTCCGTTTATCTGAAAAAAAATCGGCACTTAAATTATTACGGGGTGGGGGGTACAGTATTATACTATTGCCCTTTACGATGATATTGATGATTAAAATCTGGAGATTGGGAACTTGTGCCAATGGGTACGAGAAGGTATCAATTAGTGCCTAGTATTGTGATTAGCGTTTTGGAGGCTCAAGGCTCTTTGGTGGTTGCTGCTCAGGACGGGATGATAGTATTGTGGTCTGATAAGAGAATACGAATCGAATAATATGATAACAGCATTGCACTGTGCATGGCCACCTCGCCTCCGGAAGAGAAATGGTGGCACAGTCCTGAGGCGCTTGTGTGGCCGGTGAGTAGGTAGGCGCGGTTGGATGAAAGTATTGGGACAACTTCTGATTCAATGGGTTTCGTATGGTATAATAACTATCATATCATACAGGAGCTGTACGGAGCAGGTGTTTGCCCCCACCCCCTAGTGTTAGGTTCCATAGGGTAAGCAAACCCAACTTCAAGAACCTGATCGCCTCTGGAAAGTACCGCTCATGCGTCCTGTGGTTGGAGAGGAGGGGCCGGTCGAGATATGGGGAATTCTGCAATGCCCAATATACAGACAGTAAATGAAACCATCTGAATAGGGCCCTACAACCTGCCGTCGTGCAAGAAGACATAAACACAATCTCAATGCCCTGATGTTGGACGGGGGCCACTTCTAACGGTACTTGGGTTATAGTGGAGCATTTCTGTCAGCTATACCCATCATCTCTTCCACTGCTCTCAAAATCTCCCTAGCCCTTAGCGCCTCTCTATCGCAACTACACTCGGCATCCTACCCATCTCAATAGTCCCCACTGGAACAGGGGAACTGCCTGCCTCTTCTTCGTCTTCTTATACATACTTAGCCAATATCCGGGAAACGATTGGTACCATTTCTGAGGGGGTGGCGTGATCCCACCACTGATTCTCTCATATACTGGGTACTGGTGTATGAGGTAAGCGATGAGACAGACAAGAGTATGGTGGGCCGGGAGTGTGTCTGTGCCTGGAACTAGTAACAGTAGAGTAGCATGCTCTCTCAAGTTTGACGGTACTTTTCTAGTTGAAGGTGCGCTCGTGACTCGTTTCTGAGTAGGCTGCGCTAACTGGGCTTCAAGTATGGTGGAAAGGAGGGGAGGGAGGGAAGGAAGGAAGGAGGGAGGGATGGGAGAAGTATGGGCGATCATGTCTCTGTTCTCTATTTTTGAGGGCGGAAGTGGACTGTGGTGATGACGTTGGCGCAGGAATAGAGGTATTCGAGGGGGAAAAGGAAGACTGGGCGTGGAGTCCTGAGGGTAAATAAGTACGGTACGAGTGCCATAGTTTGGTATAGTGCTTTCGCGCAATCCTAGATATCATAAGTCGAGTCCCGGTATCCATGGTGGACGGGTTGGGGGTTGTCGCAAACTTTTCTTGTTCAACGTTTAATCGAGTGATCTGGTATGATCCTATGGTGTTGGATTGGAGTGGGATTAGGGACCCATCAAGGGGGAAATTCTCGAGAGGGAGCTGGGAGCGTACTGGCACTTGTGTACTCTATGGAAGGAGTAGGTATGGCCGAACCAAAGAATACCGGATAGCGCAGATATTTTGGGGCGATCAGTTGCACTATATCGGAATCGACCTGTTGGATCGAATTCATGGTGGCTGTTGGCTTGTCCGCGCGTTGTGCAGTTTTATCCCGAGCAAAGTGCGAGAATTTAATTAAAGATCTCCGAATGGCTCCCCCCATCAGGGCTGCCTTGTTGTCGGCAGGATACCGGTGCGGTAAAAGGTTTTTGCGCTAGGCTTTCTTAGTCCAGGAAATCTAGAATACCGGTAGATCATTCCTCTGTGGCAAAAGCACCATCCTGTTCTGGTTTCAGTCGTCCTGATCAGGATATGAAGTCAATCTATTGATAAAACCGGCCTAACCGGCCTAACCACCAAGGCACGGGGCACGCGGGGCCTTCCGCTTCCACCGAGATGTCTTTCGAAAGTCCCAATGCTCTACTTTTAGTAGCCCTAATCCGGGTGCATCTACGCTCTTCCTTACCTCACCCTACCAGAAACTCATCTCCTCCCACGGACCTGTCACAACAGCTTCAAATTTCCTACAATGTCGGAATCAATCTACGCCCAAGCGACCGAATCGACAAATCGTATCCGTAGCCTCCTCCCGGAGCAGTTGAAGAATCTCCATGTGGGCATCATTTGCGGGTCCGGGCTTGGGGGTTTGGCCGGGATGCTGGACCAGGAATTGCTGTTTGAACTTTCATACAAGGACATTCCGCATTTCGCACCTTCTACCGGTTTGTTTCGTCTCCTGCGGTGGTTCCGTGCCTTGCTGATCGCGAGTGGGGATTGATGAGTTTAGTTGTCGGCCATGCGGGTAAGCTTGTGTTTGGGTTTCTGGGAGAGAGGAAGACTCCTGTTGTGGTTATGGTGGGAAGGGCGCAGTATGAGTTTCTTGATTCTTGTCTGTTGGGGATTCCGGAGGGCTAATTAGGTGCTTTGGTGGGACTTAGCTACTACGAAGGTTACTCGATACAGAAGGTTACCTTTCCTACCAGGGTTATGAAGTTGCTTGGGATTCATACCATTATTGTTACGAATGCTGCTGGCGGGCTTAATACCGAGTTCGCCGTCGGGGATATTGTGGTTTTGAATGACGTATGATGCTATCCTATTCCTTGTGTAAGTGGTACTAATGCTTGTTTCTTTAGCATATCAACTTCCCCGGGCTCGCCGGTCAACACCCCCTCCGAGGGCCTAACGAGGAGGAATTCGGCACTAGGTTTCCGATATTGTCCGAAGCATATGACCTGCCACTGCGAAAACAGATCCACCTCAGCTACAAGAAGCTGCGATTAACGTCTGAGAAGCGAAAGCTCCACGAAGGTGTCTACGTATTTGTTTCCGGACCAAGGTAAAGATTCCGATACTCCTGTTATCCGTATTTGCATTTCGGTAGTTGACAGGAGTAGTTTCGAGACTCGCGCAGAATGCCGCTTGTTACGGGCCCTCGGAGCGGATGTTGTGGGAATGTCCACCGTTCCCGAGATTATCGTTGCGAGACATTGCGGGATAAGAGTTCTGGCCATGAGTCTTGTTACGAATAGTAGTGTTCTCGAGCCTGGCCCAAGGGGTGACTCTTTGCTCGTTGCGGAAATGGGGGAAGAAGGGTTGAATGACGCTTTGGAAGCCGGAGCAGCCAGTCATGAGGAGGTTCTCGAAACGGGAGTTGCCGCTGCAAAAGACTTGCAGGGGCTCGTAAGGCAGTTTATTGACGACATTGCTCCATAGATCATACCCTCCTTTATGAAGTCCAGTATGGGTTTGGTGTTGCTTTTGCTAGGAGACCTGTTTTTGCTTTTGTATTTACCCGTGGGGCATCGTGGGTATGTTTTGCGCATAATAGACATACTCGTCTCATATCTGAATGAGAGTTGTGACTCTGCAGCCTTTTTTTTTCTTTTTGAAAATTTAGGTATCACCTATTTGAGTACACTGGGTGCTTATGGACATGAAGCATAGACCAGACATGGGGGTCATATCGTAAATTGTAGACCGATTAGAGGCTTGCATCGGGCACACCTCCCTATACAGTGCGGATATATGGCTGGGTTTAGGGCACAGGGCAAGGTTACACCATCATCCACCTTCCTTGGCGGTTCCTATCATAACAACCCGTCGATTCTCCTCACCAACCCTTCTGAGCATCTACTGACCATACTATGATACCACGCTAGCCCCGATTCCATAACACGGAGAAACCATGGGTGTTACGGGCCTATGGACGATAGCAAACCCCTGCGCGCGCCCCGTTAAGCTCGAATCACTTGCTCGCAAACGTCTCGCCGTCGATGCTTCCATCTGGATCTACCAGTTCCTCAAAGCCGTCCGAGATCAAGAAGGACACGCGCTCCAGAGTTCGCACGTAGTCGGTTTCTTCAGGAGGATATGCAAGCTACTTTTCTTCGGGATTAAGCCCGTTTTCGTGTTCGATGGAGGTGCGCCACCGCTGAAGAGGCAGACGATTGCTGGGAGGAAGGCTCGTAGGGAAGGGAGAGAGGAGGATGCTAGGAGGACTGCTGGAAGGATATTGGCCTTGCAGGTTCAGCGGAGTGCGGATATTGAGGCTGAGAGGCGAAGGAAGCAGAAGTCGGGGGATTGGGAGGATGTGCCTGATGGGGAACTGGAGCAGGGGCAACTGGGGGTGGAGGGAGGGGAAGGGATTGGGGACGTGAGTCAGTTGGTTTACGTTGATGAATTGGAGCAGGCTCCGAAAGAGCGGGTGAAAGCCCGTGGTTTCAGAAAATCGGATCCGTACCATTTGCCCGAGCTTCCCGTCAGCATGGAGAGTCTGGGAGCTCCGAACGACCCGAGGGTCATGTCGCAGGATGATCTGGAGGAGTACGCCCGCATGTTCCGTGGCGGGGAGGAGGTCAACCTTTACGACTTTTCCAAAATCGACTTTGATTCGGATTTCTTTGTCTCGCTGCCTATGGCGGATAGGTACAATATTCTCAATGCTGCGAGATTACGTTCTAGGATGAGAATGGGATTGGCGAAGGAACAGCTCGACTCTATGTTTCCGGATAGGATGGATTTCTCTAAATTTCAGATTGAACGGGTTAAGGAACGGAATGATCTCACGCAGCGTCTTATGAATCTCAATGGGATGAATGATCAACCGGGGTCTTTTGACCCAACTAGGGTCGCTGGGGAGAAGGGAAGGGAGTATGTTCTTGTTAAGAATGACGGTGTCGAGGGCGGTTGGGTTCTGGGTGTTGTCGGTAGTTCCGGGGTGCGGGAGGGCGAGAGGAATAAACCTATCATCGTTGATAAGACGGAGGAACTCGAGGGTGAAGAGGAGGAAGATCCGGATGACGACGAAGAGTTTGAAGATGTTCCGGTTGAGGGCTTGAACAGATTACCGCACATTGAACCTCGCGATGATCATGGGGGGAGCTATGTATATGATGTATTGGACGGTGCGGAGGCGCAGACGCTGAGAAGGGCAATTTATGAGAGCAAGAGGGATCAAAATGGATCGAGTAGCAAACGAAAGCTCTCTCCAAATCCAATTTCTGATGCTAGTCTAGCTAAATCTACTAATCCTTTATTCCTTGGCAATGACGAAGACTATGATGACGGCGGGGACGATGATCCATTCCCATTGGACTTTGTCGGCGAAGAACGGGGTAATGACGATGACGATGATGAACTGCAGGAAGCCATTCGGTTATCACTCGAGGCCCCTCGAGGGTATGATAGTATGGAGCTGGAGTCAACCTATTTTGGCCGCGATCTTAGTGACATCCCCGAAGAGGAGGAGGAAGATGAGCCCATTAATAACAAGGGCAAAGGGAAAGCTATCGAGGAGCCTCCAGTGGAAAAAGAGAAATCGCCACTGCTTGCAGTGCCCGGTGGAGATGCAGATTTCAGCAGGGCTGTTTCTGAATCAAAACGTATGAATGGCGGCGCTATGCCGAGGGGTTCTGATTGGGGTACAGCTGGTGAGGGTAGCAAGGGCTCTAGTTCTGTTGCGAAGAATCCATTTGGAGGATTATTACCATTTGAGCGTTTGGACATGGGCAAGAGCATGCTATTTAAAGGAAAGAAACCGGAGGAGAACCCCAAAGAGATAGGGGGGGATGGAGACAAGGGAAAGGACAAAGATGGAGATAGTTCAGCGCCGCTGCCGCCCTGGTTCACTGGGGGTCCAAAGAAAGATCTCGCGAAGGAGATGCGCTTGGCTAATCGCGATAAGGAACTCACTCAAGAGGAGAAGGAAAGGGAGGAGTACGAGCTAGAGATGCAGAGGATTGTTAATGAGCGATATAAAGAACGGGATGTAGTGATGATTGATTCCGATGATGGGGAAGGGACCGACGACGTGGTTATGCTAGATGGTCCATCTGGGAAGGGTGGCTTGAACATGGACGGTGTGGTAGACCGGCCAGGAACTCATCCACCTAAGCCAATAGACTCCGAACAAGAAGACGATGAAGAAGAGATCGAATGGGAAGAAAGCGATCACGAGGGTGCACTAGCGGCAAGAGAATCTAAAACTGCACCAAAACCTTTACATGGAGAATCGCCCCTACCCCCTGACCTTGGAGGAGCTAAGAACGGAGTATCTCGAGAGGTAACTCCACTAGAATATGCAGACGATGAGGAACAATATGCAGAACCTGAGGTCTTGGAACTAGTGCAGCAACTCGCGGCAGAATCAGAGGAGCACGCCCGGTTCGCCGCGGAACTAAATAACAGACCCCAGCCGCAAACTCGGGAGGCATACGAGCGGGAACTCCACAATCTTCGTGTGCAGCAAGCCAAGGATCGCCGAGACGCTGATGAGGTCACGCAGGTGATGGTTCAAGAATGTCAGCAATTACTTACGCTCTTCGGAATACCCTACATCACCGCACCAATGGAAGCAGAAGCTCAATGCGCGGAGTTGGTTCATCTCGGACTTGTTGATGGCATTGTTACGGATGATTCGGATACATTCTTATTTGGCGGGACAAGGGTGTACAAGAACATGTTCAATCAAGCCAAATTCGTTGAATGTTATCTTGCCAGCGACTTAGAGAAGGAATATGCACTCGACAGGACGAGGCTTATTCAGATAGCACATCTACTCGGCAGCGATTACACAGAAGGCGTACCCACCGTTGGCCCCGTCACAGCCATGGAGCTCCTGGCTGAATTCGCCAGCGATAATGGCCTGACTGAATTCAAAAAGTGGTGGACGGCAGTACAAAGCGGTCTGAGAAAGCTGGCTGACGACGATGATAATCCCTTCCGGAAGAAGTTTGTAAGTTGTCCCCCCCCATCCCTACCGCTCTTCCGGCTAATGTCCCTGCCAGCGCAAAAATGCCACAAAGATATTCCTCCCAACAAACTTCCCAGACCCACGTGTCGATGAAGCCTATCTCCATCCAGAAGTCGACCACGACCCGTCCCAGTTCGAATGGGGAATGCCAGACCTCGATGGCCTCCGGCGCTTTCTCATGGCGACAGTGGGCTGGTCACAGGAGCGCACTGACGAAGTACTTGTTCCGGTCATCAAGGACATGAATACGAAGCAAGTTGAGGGCACACAGAGCACTATTACACAGTTTTTTGAGGGTAGAATGGGCGCTGGGGCTGTGGGGATGGCAGGCGCGCCAAGGAGGAAAGTTGGGAAGAGTAAGAGGATGGAGAAGGCTATGTTGAGTTTGCACGAGAGGGCTAAGAGGATTAGTAGCGGTGGGGGGGGCGCCGCGGGTGAGCAGGATGAGGGTGTGGAGGGTGTGGAGGGTGGGGAAGTGGAAGTGGTGGAGAAGCCGGCGAAGAGGAAGAGAGCATCAGCTAAGAAGAGCCGGAGGAAGAAGTCTCCAGTTAACAATGACAGGGGTGAAGGCGATAATGAGGAAGAGCTTGGAGAAGAAGAGTACCCCGGGGAAGAAGGCGTCCCTACTCTAGTTAAGAAACGCAAGACTGCTGGAAGAGCGAGGAAATGATTGCATGGTTATATCATGTTGCATTTTGCATTTTTCCTATCATCATAAGCTAGTTGCATTGCATAGATGGGTGTTTTTGTTTTTTTGTGTTTTATTTTTGTGCCGCTTAGTTTGAATATCATAATGGTAATGATATTGCATGTGTTTAGTTGGAGTAGTTTTGTGGCTGATCGGCTTCTGTTGCGCTGTGTTGTGTCTTGGATTTTGGCGGGGGGCCGTGCCGCAGATCGGCAAGGGCGGCCGGAGGCGCGACGGGCGTAGGTAGTGTAAGGTAGACGCAGTGTCATGATAGGAGTTACATTGAAGCAGTCACCAAGTTTTAGGATGCAAAGTTTGTGTAGTAATGCAATACACAGTACATACTGTGGTTAACAATGGACATTGCGAGCCGTGCTAAAGCACGAGATATCACTCCCTGCTTGCATCCTACGCCGGCGGGCGATTAGATTTTGTATCGGAAGACTTCTCCTTCGCACCAGATCCACCGAGAGATAGATGTATTTGCCGTATTTTCCGGGTATCTGTCATCTAACCTATTTCATCACCCTCCCCTTCTCCCACCTCACGAGCGATTCAGCGCAGGTGGACTGATATGAATTAGCGTCAAGTCCAATTGGGGGGGGGGGGGGGGGGGGGCGG
>Ga0307517_10000217_pt1 | contig 97626 bp, 79 predicted proteins | sample 23_EM_MG_FD_194515 | JGI IMG/M metagenome (GOLD analysis project Ga0307517, IMG submission 194515) | Populus trichocarpa ectomycorrhiza microbial communities from riparian zone in the Pacific Northwest, United States - 23_EM | ecosystem: Host-associated > Plants > Roots > Unclassified | place... | reverse complement strand
ATATTAGCTATGTGATCGTACCTACGCACATCATCGCTAGAGAATACTGAGGCAGCACTTTAGTCATCTCTGTCTTAGATACTGACAGGGGCGGCACAAAATTTTGCAATGTCTCAGCAGTCCAGGAGATAGCGGTACCAGTGCCGGTATGGCACAAAATCCGACGAGAGTTGCACTGCCACCAGCAGAGCTGGACCTGTAGCGAACCGGGATCGAATTATGTGTAATAATTTCTAACCCTAACCTTGAATGTTTCCTTTTTTTTTTGGGGGGGGGGGGGGCCAATAAAAATGCTTGCAAACAACTGACTTTTTACGCCAAGACGGGGATCTCGGCACACATTTCTCCGGACTCTTCTTTACCGAGCGTGGCCTCAGGCAGAGGATTAAAAACAAAATCGCTTTTTAAATGTGTTCTAAGACCGGTAGGGAATTGGGAAGACTTTACGAAACGAATTTTGGAGTCTCCATTTGTCCCAATTTGAAATAGTCGTCAGCGGCAACGCCACTTGTCATAATGTAGAATGGGGGAGGGGTAGACGAACAGGGGGTGCTCAGCGAGCACTCGACTGAAAATGACTTAGTAAACTGCGATTTTGTTTGGGCTGTTCGTTGAGCCCCTGTTTGTTGACCCCTCCTCCATGTTAGAACGATAAGACAACCGAGGAAGTGCCCTACCATCAAAGAACAGGGCAGGCGGGTGGTCCGTTCCAGGCGCTAGGTTCGGGAGGGGGGGCGGGATGAGCAACCCAATTGGCTGATAGGGACTGGATAGAGGGAGCTCATTGTGGGTTGTTGGTGGTAGTGGCTATGGTTTTTTCGTCCTGGGTAGAAGTTATTCTGGGGAAGATCGGCAAAAAACTATCCTGGGGTACTGCTCTTGTCTGGCTTGCACTTTTTGACTTGTCGATAGTATCGCCGATGAAATCCCGATAGCCATCGAAAAAAACGAACGAAAAAACATTCGCAATCACCATTGCCCTGGCTTAGTGGTCTCCCAGGTACACCCATTGCTTGCTGTTTGCTGCTACATATATCTATATCTATAAACAACTAGCAAGTTCCAGATTTTCCCCCGAATTTTGGTTGGTCACTAGGAATTCTGAGCTCGTCGCTAGGCTGAACTGTGGCACAAGTACTTGTATGAAAACTCGCTCGTTAGCAAACAAAACCCAAAAAACACGCACACCCACTGTTACTACCCCCATCGCTAAATCACACAGCACTCTCAAGCTAACCACTACACTATACTACACTACACTGCACTACACCCATATTTCTAGCAATTGGGATTGGCTTTATCACACACACTCGCTCTTAGGTATTTTTGTGATTTCATTCCCTGGGAATAAAATGTCGCCTCAGAACTAAGGTAGACCTAGCCCGGAAGACACTAGAAAAACCAAAACAATATAAATTTAAATGGAGTAACGATTACAAAACAAGAAGTGCAAAGTTTTGGGCAGCAGTAGTGAACTGCACGACCGCCAAAATGGATGAATCATACTTCTGAATCGATAATTCCTTTTAGTGTGATATTCTTTGGTCGTGAGGAGGTGGGGAGATCCCTAGTCGGGTGTGTTAGTAGAATTAATGACACGGAACCTGTGAGTACTAACCAAATTTCGGGAGGGGCTCCTAAGGGTTTGTAAAGAAATCCAAGAGGGCCCAGGCGTCGTGCTTTAGTTTTCCTTTCGATTAGCAACATCTCACTGCGACCTCCGGACTGGAGGGGAATAAGGATACTGACTTCGACATCTTTACTGCACTGCTTGGTGGCCCACATCCCCTCCCAAATCGCTACCTTTTGGACAACCAATGCCTCTTCTGTAATACCCATGTTCCTAGCACGTAGTTCAAACTCAGCAGTCCTCAACATCTTCCGTGCTTTCGCCTTCGCCTCACGCTTGCGCTGTGCCGGTGTGACTGTATTAAATTCGTTAGCACTTCGGGGGTGAGTTTGCGGAAAGGGGGGTTATACTACGTGTAGCAAGGAGCCGGTCACGCTCGATCTTGTGAAGATTTTCCCAAGCAGCTTTCTCATCACTAGTGAGCCCGTGAACTCCGGGGCGCCCGAGGTGCCTCCAGAGATATCCATAGGGTAGTTTCCCGTTGAAAACGGACGAACAGCCAGAGACAGGACATGAGAATGCAGCTTTCCTAGGGTTGACATTGGTGAAGCCGGGCGGGACCCCTGAGAGGATGGTGGAGGGATTAGGGCTTTGTAAGGTAACGTTTTGATTCTCAGGGGAGGAGACAGGGCTATCGGTGTCGGTGAGTATGTGAACTCCAAACATGTCTTCATTGGAATTGTGAGACATGATCGTAGGGTTGGAAGTCTGGCTGCTTGGGACGAGAGGTGTTCGTGAGCTTTATGTGAAGATGGAGGAGGGGTCTGAATAGAGGTCAGTGTGTCAGATATGGTGGAAGATAGTAGAAGAAATTAAGTGGGGGGGTTTTGGCTAAGCTACAAGCCTTAGACTACCAGTTACTGCTGTAGTAAGGGGCGGGAGAGAAGTAAGCGTTAAATCACCTTACCTTGAGAGAGGATGTGATGGGTGTTTGTGAATATTCCTGCCAGGTATTCAAGGCTGGAGAGGTGGGGTTATGAAGAGGCTGTTGGTGGGGAGGGAGAAGGGTTATATACTGCTCCATCTATTTTTCGGTAGTGAGGTTATTGTGGGTCATGATATCTCACTCGCTTGTGTGGCTCCTGGCAAATTCGTACTAAGCGCGCTTTGCAGCGGGCAAAAATGGAGATCAAGGGCGCATAGAAGCGGGCCAAAATGGAGATCAACTTCTCAAGTTAAGTGGGTTGCGACCTCTCTCTTTCCTAGGCTACGAATCGACCATTTTAGTGCGACTAGACACAACGAACAAATCGAGTAAATCCCCCAGGATTTGCTTTCTGCTCCAGCAGCACTGCCCATGGTACAAAAAAAGTCATTTGACGATTACCGGAGAAATCCTAGGAACGAGACAGCCACCCCATCCCATCCACACACCCCATCCCATTCACACACCCCATCCTATCCACACACCCTATCTAATCCACACCTTCTCCCATCCACACACCCGATCCACACACCCCTCCCTATCTACACCCCTTCTAGACAACCTACCGGTAGGTCACTTATACAGGTTTGCCAGGCGGCTAGATTTCTAGGGGTAGGAGGGTGGTGGGAGCACTTGAGTGCCGGTATGATACTCGAGTATGTGACGGGTTAACGGGCCGCAGAAATTAACCCTAGCCCTATGACATGCGGGGGCAACATCATGGCACACCCTTGTCACACAATTGAGCCAGGGTTCCACCACAACCCCCAGGAGCCGCAACAGTACGATTCGGTCTCGGCGACGGGGTTGGCCGCCCCCCACCCCACAACAAAAATGGGCATTTTCACCTCACAAGGTCACAGCCTTGTGGCTTTGGGGAGAAGTGTGGAGATTTCCGGGAACCCTTAGCTAAATATTTGTATTTACAATGTCATGTGACAAGCTCTGCCAGCTAATTTCCCATGGTGCAATATCATACCAGTAATAATTACACCCCTGTCCAAAAAGTTCTCACGGCTCTGAAAGAACTCCAGAGGGGCTTGGCGTCAGTAGAAGTATCTATTTGCACTTTCTGCGCGGCAGAACTGAGGATTCCGAGGCGGGAAAAAGCAAAAAAGAGAGCTAAGTGTGTGATTTCGTGCCTTCTAATGAGCCGCCAGGAGCCCTTGAGGTCAAAAGGAGATAGAGTAGTTATTAGCTCTTCTTCCATTGTACCAATGCCATCGCTGGCCTGCTCGAACTCGGAGTGCTCAGGGGCTATATTCTCAGCTCCAACAACCACCGCCGACCTCACTCTCAGGGCATGTCAATACTTGTATCTCCTCTCCCCCTCCGCTACGTATACTAGCGGGTAGTGCGGGGCCGATAATTTGGTTAAAACCCTTCCGTAGAATCCCCCCCGCCATCTTCTACTGTAACACATATACCGAACTCCGTTCCAACCCCCCCCCTATCTCCATACAAATCTACCAACCATTTCTAGTTAAAAAGCAGGTGGATATTCAACCCTACAGCGATGGCTCAATATTCCCATGAAGGGGTGCCCGGACGTTACTTACCCACCTACAATTCCTCCTCCGGGAATGAAAATGCTATCCCTTAAGACCCTGCATCCTCCCCCGACATCTCTGAAACTCTTCACTACATAACTCCCAATCCCGGGCAGCCAACGCTTGCATGCCCGGTCTTGGGTTGCTCCTTGGTTTTCAACGGGAAGATGCCTTATGGATACCTCTGAAGATACCTTAAGCGTACCGGAGTTCGTGGGGGGACTGGTGATGGGAGGGCTGCTTCGCTAAATCTTCACAAGATTGAGCATGACAGACTCCTGGCTACCCGCAGTACAACCTCCCTTTCCTTAAACCTACCTCCTGGGTACTGACCGCTTTAATATAGTAACACCGGCACAATGCAAGCGTGAGGCGAACAAGGTTAAAGTGGAGAAATTTCTGAGGACTGCTGGTTTCCAGCAACGTGCTAGGAACATGGGGATTACCGAGAAGGGATCGGTCTCCCAGAAAGTGGCTATCTGGGAGGGCATGTATATCCCCGAACAGAGTGGGACAGTACCTGGGTGACTATTCTCTATTCCGCTCTATTCTAGAAGCTTCTGCAGGATTTTGCTGATTGAAGGGGAAACTAAAGTACTATGCTTGGGTTCTCTTGGGTATCTTTACCGGGTTGTAGGACCCTCTCCAAATTCCGTAAGTACTCATAAGTTCCTTGACATGGATCATACTAATATATCCAGGCCGACATCTTGCCTGTTAACCGCTCCTCCGAGGAGCGTCATTCTTAAAGGAATTACTGATTCGGAAAATTTAATGCATTTATTTTTGTCGTTGTGCGGTTGACCGCTATCTGGGTCTTTTTTTCTCTTTCTTTGTTCTAAAATCGCCCCTCAATTTGAATTTATACGGGTTTGATTCTTTTCGTGTCCGCGTGTAGACCTGTCTTCTACCTGGCGTTGGTCCACGGGGAGGATCGCAGCGAGTGCTAGTGGGTGAAGACAGCACCCCTGTCTCGGACGGTTCTGGACTGAATTTTCAACGCAACCTACCGTAGAATCTCATGAAAGTTTGAATGGCGCTAGTGATGATGTCCTTGAACCTGCCCAATCGCCGCTCTCTATATGTTTAAATTCTGGCGACTTGGCGTTCTCCGTGCCTTCCTGTTGGTTCGGCTGCCTTTGTTTCACCTTAGTTCGCTTTGGCGCCATTCCTACTTTTATGAGACTCTACAGTAGTTTCGCTGTGCTTAGCCCTTTCTCCGGAGTGGAGGGAATCTCGTGGGCTGGGTCACCTCACCCCCCGGGAGTGGGTGTGGGGGGGCCAATTTTTGGGCGGCGAAAAAACATGCTGTGATTTCTCCTGATAAGGTTTCCGGGTACTGTGCGAGTAATTTTATCCCCTTACTCTTCCGAATCTTACTGATAGAGAAACACCACAGAAGGTTTTTTTGTAAGCCGTTGTGGGGCATGAGCAGTGGGAATCTCCGTCCCCAATAGACAATCCTAGTGGTTGCCAAGGCACACTCTAGAGCCGCGCACCTTTGGAGATAACATCCTTGTCCTCGAGGTCATCCTGGCATGCCGCCCGTTTTGCTTGATCCATTCTTTCGACACTCTTCTCTTGCCGAGTCCTTTTCTCCGATAGGGCTATTTTGCCTACCCCCTCTTAGAGGGAGAGCGTTCGCTTCCTTTCTCCTGCTTGCGGCGCTATATTTGTGGAGAGGGTGGCAGAACCCAAACCGGTTGGGGACGGGTTAGGGTATTTGGCAAGCGAAACAGGGAGCTTGTCAGGTACCGGTACCGTATTATGATAACAATGAAAAAATAAATAATGCTTGCCACTGATCCCTTGATCTCTCGTCGTACCTCGTAGCCTACCGTCGAAGACTGTAACCGTTCCAAAGTTCCTACCGATTATGTAACTACACATAGTTGCAAATCTTGCAGCATGCCTCCTTGTCCGACAACTCAATGCTAGATCCTAACTTTGAACCCAGACTGTGGCCTCGCAACTTATTTAAACGTAGTTAAAAAATAATTTAGATTTTAAGGGGTCACTTAGGTTTCCTGGAACTGGTTTTTAAATATATTTCTTCCAGTGTTGAAGAGCATTTTCTTTTACACCAGTTGAGCCCTGTTGATTTTCAGCCATTGGGGTCCCTGGGATTTCGTGCCTCCAGAATGTTTTACACCATGCTCACAATATTTGAGCTCTTGAATTAAGACTTGGTCGCAGTCTTTTGAAGTCATTCTTTCAACATCTGATTAAATTTTTTTTAGGAATACTCAGGGATTTTTGGACCAATTGGGAGGAGTTGAAAGTTCAATAGCGTGAAAATCTGGCTTTGAGCTGTGGGGCAAGTACTAGTACTCGAGCAGGAGACGTGCTGCAAGATTTGCAACTGTGTGTGGTTATTGTACATAGTTGGGAGGATTGTGCGTGGGCGAGGTTAGCCGATCAGCCGGTGGGCGTGGTAACGTATCGCTTCCGGGCCCCCGCAAAAATCATTACCACTCAATAGGCACCTCATAATACCTTCTCTTTTTTTATTAAGGCTGATGGATGGTATACTAACTACTGATTACTACCATTTATTTAAATTATTTTTGCTTATTTTTCTTGATTGGGTTGGGTTGTACAAGTATTGAAGAGGTTGACAATATTAGAGCCAACCTTATGAGCGTCATTGATCGGTCAATTTTGTCCACGCACGGTATGATACCACGATCACCCGCGAGGTTCAACCGTCGTGATAACCATAATACCATAAAAGGTTGATTGGACGGTGTGCTATGTAGTCCAGAATTCCCTTCTCTGGAAAGGGGGCAAAAAACATAGCAAAAATAGGGCCCCTTTCCCTCCTCTGAAAAAAAACAAAAGTTTCTTGACCTTACTAAAAGAGGAAAGCCCAACTGCATAGAACACCGTCAAATTATTCTAGTTCTTGCGGTACCGTAGTGAATACAATTACAACCACAACTATAATGGCTGTTAATACTGAAGCCTGTATATCTGTGTCCCTCTTTCTCTCTAGGAGCATGGGACTCGGAAATAACACCTCTGGTTTTGGGTGTAGCATTGACTTGAGTGGTTGGGCTATTTTAATGTTTGAGAGTTGTGGAGAATTGTAGTTCCGCCCGTTGCTCATGACTACGGGATTCTCGCCACGAGTACGCTACGCTCCGTACTCGTATAAGAGAAGTAGGCCCGAATTTTGTTCACCTCCGGGAACAGTACGAATAATTGAACCTCGCACTAAGACCTCCGAAATTCCCTCTCTTGGATGGGGGGCGAGCACACACCGAAAACTGACCCGCTTAGCCCGAGATTAAGGCCAGAAAGAGAGTAAAAAAAGAGCCAGACCTTACCAGCGGGGGCAACCCCAACAGCCAGCGTGAAGTCCAATTATTCGGGTTCTAAAGGCGCAATAAGGTTCAGTCGTTGCGCCCGCCACGCGTTGTGGCTCAGATCTGGTGGCATGCGATCTGAGTACTAGTGCCCGTGGCAATGGCCCATTGGCTAATCGCTTGACACATGAAAACAGGTGCCCCAAAGGAACCCAGTGCTATCTCCTGGGCTGGCAAGACATTGAAAATTTCGTGCCACCCCTATCAGACTTCGAGATGACTGAGAGGCCGTAGAAACCCCAACCTCAGTATTCCTCAGAGATATCAGCGTAAGTGTGGTCATGTGGCTAATATTAGTTGTGTTCTGAAGTCTGCGCGTCTGCAAAACTTTGGTCATTAACAAAAAGTTGCTTATTAACCGCCGTCTCAAAAACCAACAGGGGTGGCACGAAATTTTCAAGGTCTTGCCAGTCCAGGAGAGAGAAAACCTATTCTATACCAGCCGGTCTCGGGCCCTCCCTGTAGAATACCAGCGAGGTTTTTTATCCCAGCAAAAAGCACCATGTTTCGCCCACAGCCAAGAGGATTGTACTTCAACTTCTAAGCAAGAAAACACAATCACAAGAAATCATAAAAAATCTAAATATTTCATAAAAATACAACTGAAATACAGCTGAATTTTAGAATTTTCTCTGGCACAAAAGGGCTGCCATTGTGTCGCTTAAAAATCACCCTTTTGGGAAAATGCTATGGAAGGCATGCTGCTAAGCTATGTTGAGACAATGCTTCTGACCTTGTTTGGCATTATGGGGGATCAGTGGGTAAAACATCGCACTTTGCTGGGATAAAAAAGCGTTGCTGGCATTCTGTAGTCTGAGATCCGCTGGTATAGAATAGGTTTTCTCGTCCAAGAGATAGCGGTACCAGTGCCGGTGTGGCACAAAATCCGAGGATAGCTGCAGTCCCCACTGTACTTGGGTGTGAGGGTAAGTGATCGGAAAAAAAGTGGTGTTGCACCAACCACTTTTTTTCCGATCACTTTTTGCTCCGTGCTAGTACTTGTACCACCAGCAGAGCAGGACATTTAGCGAACCGGGATCAAATCACGTGCAGTCTTTTCTAACCCTAACCTTGACAGTTTCCTTTTTTTGGGGGCGAATAAATACGATGCAGAGAACCAAGGTTTTTACGCCCAGAAGGGATATTGGCACACATTTCTCCGGATACTTCTTTAGGCAGAGGATTAAAAACAAAATCGCTTTGTAAATGTGTTCTAAGACCGGTAGGGAATTGGGAAGACTTTACGAAACGAATTTTGGAGTCTCCATTTGTCGCAATTTGAAATAGTCGTCAGCGGCAACGCCACTTGTCGTGAGGTAGAATGGGGGAGGGGTCGACGAACAGGGGCAGACACTCGACTGAAAATGACTTAGTAAGCTGCGATTTTGTTTGGGCTGTTCGTTGAGGCCCCCTGTTCGTTGACCCCTCCCCTATGTTAAGACGATTAGACTATTACCGAGTAAGTGCCCCACTCGTACCATCAAAGAACAGGGCAGGCGGGTGGTCCCGTTTCACGCGGTGGGTTCAAGAGGGGGGGTGGGGATGAGCAACATGATTTGCTGATTGGCATTAAATGGAGGGAGCTCATTCTAGGTTGTTGGTAATGGCTATCGTTTTTTCTTCCTGGGTAGAAGTTATTCTGGGGAACATCGGGGAAATCTTATTTTTTCTCATAAAGCAGGGAACCGTTACAAAGGAATCCCTGTGAGGCTATGGTACGGGCTTCAATGCGCTCCGCCCATTGTGGAAATGAATGCTTTTGATTCAGCCTCCCTAGATCCCTAGATCACTTTCCGTCGGTTTATGGTTCGGGGAAAATGTTGCTTTTTCCCTTAAAAAAAGAAACTGTAAGTAATCCTCTGGAGGCCGGTAGGTGTTTCGATGAGCTCTGCTCATTGTGGGACTAAAAGCTATTGATTCCCCTCCATAATCCCCTCTATTTGGTTGTGATTTGTACGTCTTTTTTTGTTGGACAACCTAGACTTACGGGAGTGAAACTCTGGAATCCTGTCTATCAAACAAGGAGAGAGGAGCCCGAAGCTGCGCGGCTCAGACGGTCAATTTTTACGAAATTTTCTACTCGGTACCGTCCGGTCTTGTTCACTTGCCACCAGTGGTCAGCAGATCAAAAAAAAGAGTTGTGGATTTTATGTTAAATTTTCTGTAGTTTTCTTCGGCCCGGATCGTGCTTGAAGAGGGGTGGTTGTTCGATTTTGGATTGAGCTAAACTTTGTGTGGGCGCCTTGGCAGGGTCGTCATAAACTTACAATTATCGCACTTTCTGCAGCCGAAGACCGACCCCCCTTATATTATAACCTTTGGACGGATAAGACTTTCAAATCCATATCATGGCTTGTGCGCAGCTTTTACAGAGACTTGATTGGAGGACAGCTAGGTCGTGATCAGGAATTCTTGCGAATAATTTCTCGTCACTAAGAAAAGCGATGTCGCACAAGTATGGCAAGAAGTTTAACGGTGGTCTCATCCAAGAGCCATACTCAAGTATCATAGTACTTGCACTTTCTGCACGCCAAGACTGACACCACTTATGGGGTGTGTATTCGAGAAGGGGGGATTCCAAGGCAGGAAAAAGCAAAAAGTGGGAGTTAAATGTGTGACTACGAGCGACCTAATGTGCCGCCAGAAGCCATTGAGGTCAAGAGGAGACAGAGTAGTTATAAGCTATTCTTCCCCTCTATCAATGCCATCACTGGCCTGCCTGAACTCAGACCCAGGAGCTGTATTCTCAGCTCCAACAACCACCGCCGACCTCACGCTCAGGGTATGTCAATACTTATATCCCCTCTCCCCTTCCGCTACGTATACTAATGGGTAGTGTAAGGCCGATAATTTGTTTAAAGTCCTTCCGTAGAATTTCCACCGCCTTCTTCTACTCTAGCATATACCGAACTCCGTTCCAACTCCACCATCTCCATACAAATCTATCAACCATTCCTAGTCAAACGGCAACTGAATATTCAACTCTACAGCGATGGCTCAATATTCCCATGAAGGCATGCCCGGACGTTACTTGCCCACCAACAATTCCTCCTCCTCCGGGAATGAGAATGCTATCTCTCAAAACCCTACATCCTCCCCCGACCTCTCTGAAACTCTTCACGACATAACTCCCGATCTCGGGCCGCCAAACCTTGCATGCCCCGTCTCGGGTTGCTCTTTGGTTTTCAATGGGAAGATGCCTTATGGATACCTCTGGAGACACCTCAAGCGTCCCGGAGTTCGCGGGCGCACTGGTGATGAGAAAGTTGCTTGGCTAAATCTTCACAAGATTGAGCACGGCAGACTCCTGGTCACTCGCGGTACAATCTCCCTTTCCTTAAACCTGCCTCCAGGGTACTGACAGCTTTAATATAGTCACACCGGCGCAGCGCAAGCGTGAGGCGAACAAGGTGAAAGGGGAGAGGTTTCTGAGGACTGCTGGGTTCGAGCAACGTGCGAGGAACATGGGGATTACCGAGAAAGGGTTGGCTGCCGAGAAAGTGGCTATCTGGGAGGGCATGCACACCGCCGAACAGAGTGGTGACGGTACCGGGGTGACTATTCTCTATTCCGCTCTGTTCTAGAGGCTTCTGCAGGATTGTTGCTGATTGAAGGGGAAACTAAAGTACTATGCTGGGATTCTCTTGGATATCTCTACCGGGTTGTAGGGCCCTCTCCAAATTCCGTAAGTACTCATAAGTTCCTTGACATGGATCATACTAATATATCCAGGCCGACATCTTGCCTGTTAACCGCTCCCCCGAGGAGCGTCATGCTTAAAGGAATTACTGATTCGGAAAATTTAATGCATTTATTTTTGTCGTTGTGCGGTTGACCGCTGCCTGGGTCTTTTTTTCTTATTCCTCTTTCTAAAATCGTCTCCCAATTTGAATTTATACGGGTTTGATGCTTTTCGTGTCCGCGTGCAGCCCTGTCTTCCTACCTAGCGTTGGTCCACGGGGAGGATCACAGCGAGTGCGAGTGGGTGATGGTACCACTGTTGTCCCGGACCGTTCTTGGCCTGAATTATGTCAATCCAGCCTAGTTTCACTGTGCTTAACCTTTTCTCCCGAGTGGAGGGAAGCTCGTGGGGGGGTCACCTCACCTCTGGGGACTGGATATGTGGGGGGGGGTGAATTTTTGGGCAGCGAAAAAACATGCTGTGATTTCTCCTGATAAGGTTTCCGGGAATTGTGCGAGTAATTCTGTCCGCTTATTCTTCCGAATCTTACTGGTAGAAACACCACCGAAGGTTTTTTTTGCAAGCCGTTGTGCGGCACGGCCAGTGGGAATCTCCGTCCCCAATCAAATACGGAAGACAATCCCAGTGGTCGCCAAGGAACACCCCAGAGCCGCACACGCTTGGAGATAACATCCTTGTCCTTGAGGGCATCCTGGCATGCCTCCCGTTTCGATCCTTTCGTCACTCTTCTCTTACCGGGAGCCCTTTTCTCCGATAGGTCCACTTTTGTCCACCGCCCCCTCTTAGAGGGAGAGAGTTAGATTCCGCCGTGTTATATTGGTGGGGGGGTGGCAGAACTAAAACCGGCGGATGACGGCCTAGGGTATTTGGCAAGCGAAATAGGGAGCTCGTCAAGGTTTTATGATAACAAGGAAGAGAAATAATGCTTGCCACTGATCCTTGATCTCTGGTTGCACCTCGCACCGTCGAAGACTGTAACCGTTCCAAAGTTCCTACCGATTATGTCAAATCTTGCAGCACATCTCCTTGCTTGATAACTCAATGCCACATCCTAACACTGAGCCCAGATTGTGGCCTCGCAACTTATTTAAACGTAGTTAAGGGATAATTTAGATTTCAGAGGGTCACTTAGGTTTCCTGAAACTTGTTTTAAAATATATTTTTTCCAGTGTTGAAGAGCATTTTCTTTTGCTCCAATTCAGCCCTGTTGATTTTTAGCCTTTGGTGATCCTGGGGTTTTGTGCCTCCAGAATGTTTTACACCATGGTCGCAATATTTGAGTTCTTGACTTGAAACTTTATCGCAGTCATTCTTTCAACATCTGATTAATTTTTTAGGAATACGCAGAGATTTTTGGGCGAATTGGGAGGAGTTGAAAGTTTAATAACGTGAAAATCTGGCTTTGAGCTGTGGGGCAGTATGATACTAGTATGATACTCGTGCTGCAGGATGTGTTGTCAGATCTCTATCTGTGTGTAGTTACATAAGCGGTAGGATTGTGCATGGACAAAATTAACCGATTGGCCGGGTAAGCGTGGCAGCTCATCGCTTCCGGGTCCCCACAAAAATCATTACCACTCAATAGGTGCCTCATGATACCTTCTCTTTTTCTTATTAAGATGGATGGTATACTAAGTACTGTTTACTGCCATGTATTTAAATTGTTTTTACATTTTTTTTTTTTTGGTTGGGCTGGATGGTTGTATTAAGGGGGTTGACAATATCACAGCGAACGTTATGAGTGTCGTTGATCGGTTAATTTTCTCCACGCGCAATACGACAATCCCCTGCGAGGTTCAACCATAATACCGTAAAAGCTTGAATCATTAGACGGTGTGCTATGTAGTCTAGAATCACCTTCTTTGGAAAGGGGGAAAAAAACACACCAAAAACAGGGCCCCTTTCCCCCCTCAAAAAAAAAATTCTTGACCTTACTAAGAGGGGGGGAGTCTAACTGTATAGAACACCGTCCAATTATTCAAGTTCTTGCGGTAGTGAATACAATTGCAACGACAACTATAATGACTGTTAACGATGAGTCCTGTATATTTATGTTCCTCTTTCTCTCTAGGAGAATGGGACTAGGAAATAGAACCTCTGATTTTGACTGTAGTATTGACTTGAGTTGTTGGGCTACCGTATTATAATGGTTGAGAGTTGTGGAGAATTGCAGTTGCGCCGGTTGTCTCGGGACCTATTCTCGCCGCGAGTATGCTACGCCCCGTACTCATAAGAGGGGTAGGCCCGACTTTTGTTTACCTCCGGGAACAGTATGATAAGAACTCACTGGAATAATTGATCGCGCTAAGACTCCGAAATTCCCTCTCTTGGAGCGCAGACCGAAAACCGACCCCCTTAGCCCAAGATTAAGGCCAAAAAAAAGTAAAAAAAGAGCCAGACCTTACCAGCGGGGGCAACGTCCAGCTTGAGGTCCAATTATTCGGGTTCTGGCGGTGCAATAAGGTTCAGCCCTTGCGCCACCCTTTGTGGCTGAGATCAGGTGACATCCGATTTGAGCACCGGTAGCAATACCGTTTTAACTTGAATAAGAGCAACACGCGCTAGTACCGTATAATCTCGTGAAATCCACTATCTCCGAGCTGTGACGAATATCCCTGTAAATCGCGACATCAGCCCACGATAGGTTTAGTTTGTCAAGCTAACGAGATCCAACAAGACAGAATGACTCAGGCTATACCGTGTCAGGAAAGCACTAATCCTTCTTGGGGACTTTTGACTGAGAATCCGGAGATTGGGAGCTGATGGAGATAGTGGATTTCACGAGATTTTACGGTATGTCAGTTTAGAGTGTGGCAGAAACTTGCGCAATCCGAGCATTATCAAAAGCGAAGAAATTGGATTTTCCTGAATTTTTCTGCTGATTTTAATACTCAATCTGTAACTCCTACATCCTTCTTGGGGATTTTGATTGCAATGACACTGACCTCTCAGTCGATTGCGGCATTTGTGTGGCTTAGTTTCACCTTATTTGAACCTACTAGCGCGTGTTGCTCTTATTCAAGGGAAAACCTCTCATATACCATGAAAATGGGTGAAACCTTGCGATATACCATGATCGACGGGCGCACGGTCTTCGGCGAAAAAAACACGTCAATTACAATTAGCTCTTCGGCCAAGCATGCCCAGATCTGTGGTTGGCAAAAAAACCATCGGTGTGCTAACTAAAACGGTGATTTTTTTCGCCGACTGTGGTAATCTATAATGCAAGAACCTGTCCTTTTGGACATGAATAATATCTTTTCTATTTTTTCTATTTGCTATTTTTCTCCTTTTGTGATTTTTAAAATTGTGGTATCCGGGATGGGAGTACTTTGTCTCACTCAAATTTCATGGTATATGAAAGGTTTTCCCAATTTTTATCCCTGTGTTCGGGTTCTATATGCCTGGAACCTGTAGTCTATCCCGGATAGCCAAAATCCGAAGAATCTGCCCGGGACAACGAGTGATCCGGAATAACAGGTCAAGTTTTGCTGTGAAGTGTTTTGAATTCGCAGCATTTCATACGGGGCAGAGAGGTATCCGTATTATCGAGAACCGGGATAACGAGGGTTGACTGTATAAGCGCCATGGGGTATGCTGGTGAGAAGCGGTCTGCAAATGAACCGAGGATTCGAGGCATTCAGCCCCTTCGCAAGATGGTCAACCAGAATGGATGAGGCTGCTATGGTACGGTAGTCGAAAATGCGACGGCGTTACACAGCAGCAGTGCTCATAAGTTCCAGGCTAACAAGCACAGGAGACCGATCACCACACCATCTCCCCATACTCTCGTTCGGGAGTGTGCGGCTCTGTCCTGGACGCCAAGATATTTCCCATATTCATGACACTTGTCCCAAACCATGGCTTCGCAACTGAATGTGACTGTTCCTCCCTACCAGCCACGAATCACCAACCAGCCACTTAGTAGCGGTGCAGCCAATTCTGTTGTTCCCTTAAAAATGTAAAAATATTATAAAGGATTGTAGAAAAATTGGGAATCTCCCCAATACTATGCTTTTGGCGGAAACACTTGCCGGGTACCGGCATTGTATAGCACTGGCGACAGAGAAATACGGTACAGCCAACAGCAAAAAGGAAAAAACGGAAAATGTTGAAAGAACTTCGGGGTTCGGATTGGAGCGTTCAGTGAGCTCGGGCCAATCGAGAAATCATGTTTTGAGTGATTCATTTCTCTATTTTCAGATTCGTAGTTATCGCAGGCTGCTGCATCGAAAGAGTAGCATTTGTGAACAGGATCACTTTACCTTGGTCTACTATAAAATTGTGAAGAAAGATTCAAATTATTAAGTAAAAATAGGGGGGGTAAAGATGGTGATTTTTGTAAGGGGGGTTTCTTTTTTGTTTTACCGAGGGGGGGTTGCTGGTTGTTAGTCTGCTCTTGTTTAAAAGTGTTCAGTTTAGAGAGCTTCTCCATCGAGAAAGATGTCAGATACGCAGGATTCGGTTAGGGGTGCTAGTTGGATTTTTAGTGTGTGTAACGCTGCAGAATTCGTCGAATCGTTCGGCACGCGACATCACAAACGACTGAAATGTTACACTTGTATGGGTGGGAGTGTGATAGCCTGACCCCACTTTCCTCGGTTCCGAGATCTTCTGTCCACCACTTTCCTTCATCTTTCAATCTTCACTACCCCTCTACCACCTTCGCTATCAAAACGACATGAATGATGAATCCGTCAACCCATCACCAACCCTCTGATACTGGCGCGGGTCACAAAAATAGTTTTAACGTGGCCAATAGCTACAACACCACATATGTGGATGAAAATCCGCAGATCTTGGAGTGGCTATCGCCGCTACAACCTCGCCTACGCCACCAGGATGTGCGCACTCGACGCTTGGATGGTGTAGGAGATTGGTTTTCACGAAAAGACGATTTTATCAATTGGCGTGATGGCGAGGATGGATCTGTTATGGGTACTCTCTTTTGCTCGGGCGCTCCGGGGGCCGGGAAAACATATCTCACGTAAGAGGGCACTGCGGTAATCTATGTACAAAGTATAGGCAAATTCTAACTGATGGAATCAGTTCCCTGGTGATTGATGAATTATGCGACCGAGTCGTTGATCAGAAAATTACAGTTGCATGTTTTTACTGTGACTTTCAGAGCCAAAAGATGCAAACTCCGGAGAACGTGTTGGGTGCCCTCATCAAGCAAATTGTGCGTGGGTCTGGCGCAATCCCTACCGAGATCAACTCGGCATTCCAGAAAGCAAAAGGTCAAGTTGGAGGTAGGGGTCTCCGAGTTCCTGAGGCGCTTGAGCTCCTAAAGGCTGCCCTTGCACCGTTGGACCGGGCTTTCATCTGTGTCGACGCCTTGGATGAGCTCCTTGAAAAGCATCTACCCCAACTCCTGCGCTCATTGCATGCCATCTCTCAGTCCCTTCCGGGGATTCGTTTTTTCTTTACTGGCCGACCCCACATTGAGGTCGAGATTGATAAATATTTCCCCGGGGCTGCACAGTTTCTCCAGATAAAGCCAACGAGAGAAGACATTATGAGATATGTGGAGATGGTGCTGGATGACGATTCCCTCCCGGGGGCAATGAATCCCGGCCTGCGGGCGGAAATCATGAACCGGGTTTCGGAAACAATTTCGGATGTGTACGTAACCGCAATTTTCTGCTCTAGTCTTGTGCGTTCGCTAACAGTGGTGTCCAGGTTTCTACTAGTTTCCCTGAACATGACGGCAATATTGGATGAGACGACAATCTACCGAAGGCGCGAGCAACTCAAGCGGATGACCAATAGCGGCGGTTTGGGCGATGTCTATGGTGCGACATTAGACAGAATTAACCAAAGCCGGGGCAAGTCGAGACTCGCGATGGCGGCATTAATGTGGATCTCTCGATCGGAGCAGCCGATGAGTGCAGAGGAGCTATGTCAGGCCCTGAGCGTACAAATTGGGTCTACAGATCCTAACCCTGACGACACCCCTTCGATTGAATCACTACTGGCCTCCTGCCTTGGGCTTGTTACAGTCGATAAGGATCAATCAACAGTCCGCTTAGTGCACTTCACATTTCAAGAATATCTCAACGGTCGCTCCGAGATGTTTCAGAGCCCTTATGCGGTAATGGCTGAGGCCTGCCTGACGTACCTTAACTTTGATTGTATCATGGAACTTTCGCCTAGTTTTGACGAAGCCCCACAAAAATATCCCTTCCTCGAACACGCTTCTAGCTGGTGGGGACACTACGCCAGAAACGAAACCACCGCATGCGTGAAATCACTTGCACTTCAGCTCCTGAACGAATTTGATAGCCATATATCAGCAAGGCTCCTATTGCGTCTATATCACTCTGAGCTGAAGTCGGAGGTGGGAGGGAATTCTGATGGGTTTACAGGGCTACACTGCGTGGCATATCTGGGTATTGATGAGATTGCTGAGGCTTTATTGGATACGAAAGATTGGGATGTTGATAAGGCTGATTCTGAGGGCCATACACCGCTGACCTGGGCTGCTAGGGGGGGGTGGGAAGGCATTATAAAGCTGCTCTTGGAAAAGGCGGGGGCTAGCGCCAACACGAAAGACACTACGAACGGCCAAACACCCCTTTCTTGGGCTGCAGAGTATGCACAGGAGGGAGCGGTGAAGCTACTTCTAGAGCGGAATGAGGTCGATCTGGAATCGCGAGATAATTCTGGCCGAACACCGCTTTACTACGCAGCCGGCGCAAACCGGGGCGATGGGGTAGTCAAGCTGCTTTTGGAACGAGAGGAGGTTAATCCCGAATGGCGAGATAATTCAGGCCGAACACCGCTCTCCTACGCAATTGGACGCGGGAGTGAAGGGACAGCTAAGCTGCTTCTGGAACGGGAAGAGGTTAATCCTGAATCACGAGATAATGACGGCCGAACACTGCTTTCCCATGCGGCCGGCGAATACCGGAGCGTGTGGGCAGTCAAGCTGCTTTTGGAACGAGAGGAGGTTAATCCCGAATGGCGAGATAATTCAGGCCGAACACCGCTCTCCTACGCGAGCGAGAGTGGGAGTGAGGGGTCAGCCAAGCTGCTTCTACAACGGGAAGAGGTCAATCCCGAATCTCGAGATAATGACGGCCGAACACCCCTTTCCCATGCGGCCGGCGAATACTGGGGCGAGGGGGTAGTCAAGCTGCTCCTTGAACAAGGGGAGGTTAATCCCGAATCGCAAGATAATTTTGGCCTATCACCGCTCTTTTACGCAGCCAAGAGTGGGAGTGAGGGGACAACAAAGCTACTTCTGGAACGGGGAGGTGATACAGAGTTGCGAGATGATTCTGGTCGAATACTACTCTCTTACGCGGCCGAGAGTAGGAGCGAAGGAGCACTGAAGCTGCTTCTGAAATGGACAGGGGTTGACCCCGAATCTCGGGATAATTCCGGTCGAACATTGCTTTCTTACGCGGCCGGGGGTGGGAGTGAGGGGACAGCTAAGCTGCTTCTGGAACGGGAAGAGGTCAATCCCGAATCACGAGATCATGACGGCCGAACACCGCTATCCTATGCAGCCAACGCATACCGGGGCAAAGGAGTAGTTAAGCTGCTTTTGGAACGAGAGGAGGTTAATCCCGAATGGCGAGATAATTCAGGCCGAACACCGCTGTCCTACGCGAGCGAGAGTGGGAGTGAGGGGTCAGCCAAGCTGCTTCTACAACGGGAAGAGGTCAATCCCGAATCTCGAGATAATGACGGCCGAACACCGCTTTCCCATGCGGCCGGCACAGAGTGGGACGAGGGGATTTTGGAACGAGAGGTTAATCCCGAATCGCAAGATGATTCTAGCCGAACACCGCTTCCCTACGCGGCCAAGCGTGGGTGTGAGGGGACAGCCAAGCTGCTTTTGGAACGAGAGGAGGTTAATCCCGAATCGCGGGATAATTATGGCCGAACACCGCTCTCCTACGCGAGCGAGAGTAGGAGTCAAGGGATAGCCAAGCTGCTTCTAGAACGGGAAGAGGTTGATCCTGAATCGCGAGATAATGTCGGCCGAACACCGCTTTACTACGCGGCTAGGGGTGGGAGTGAGGGGATAGCTAAGCTGCTTCTACAACGGGAAGAGGTCAATCCCGAATCGCGAGATAATGACGGCCGGACACCGTTCTCCTACGCTGCCTGGAGTGGGAGTGAGGGGGTACTGAAGCTGCTTCTGCAACGCGAAGAGGTCAACCCCGAATCGCGAGATAATGACGGCCGAACACCGCTTTCCCATGCGGCCGGCGAACACTGGGGCGAGGGGGTAGTCAAGCTGCTTTTGGAACGAGAGGAGGTCAATCTCGAATCGCGAGATAATGACGGCCGAACGCCACTTTCCTATGCGGCCAGCGAATACTGGGGCGAGGGGGTAGTCAAGCTGCTTTTGGAACAAGAGGAGGTCAATCTCGAATCGCGGGATAATGACGGCCGAACACCGCTTTCCCATGCGGCCGGCGCATACCTGGCCGAGGGGGTAGTTAAGCTGCTTTTAGAACGAGAGGAGGTTAATCCCGAATCGCGAGATTATTCTGGTCGAACACCGCTCTTTTATGCGGCCAAGAGTGGGAGTGAAGAGATAGTCAAGCTACTTCTTGAACGGGGAGAGGTTGATCCCGAATCCCGAGATAATTCCGGCCGAACACTGCTCTCTTACGCGACCGAGAGCGGGAGTGAGGGGATACTGGAGCTGGTTCTGGAATGGGCAGAGGTTAATCCCGAATGGCGAGATAATTCTGGTCGAACACTGCTCTCCTACGCGGCAAAGAGTGGGAGTGAGGGGGTACTGAAGCTGCTTCTGAAATGGGAAGGGTTTAATCCCGAATCACAGGATAATGACGGCCGAACACCGCTTTCTCATGCGGCCGACACATACCGGGGCGAGGGAGTAGTCAAACTGCTTTTAGACCGAGAGGAGGTTAATCCCGAATCGCAAGATTATTCAGGCCGAACACCGCTCTCCTACGCAGCGAAGAGTGGGAGTGTGGGGGCAACTAAGCTGCTTCTACAACGGGAAGAGGTTAATCCCGAATGGCGAGATAATTCTGGCCGAACGCCGCTTTCCTATGCGGCCGGCACATACCAGGGCGTGGGGGTAGTCAAGCTGCTTGTGGAACGAGGAGAGGTTAATCCCGAATCGCAGGATAACTTCGGCCGAACACCGCTTTCCCATGCGGCCGGCGCATACCAGGGCGAGGGGGTAGTCAAGCTGCTTTTGGAACGAGAAGAGGTTAATCCCGAATCGCGAGATGATTCCGGCCGAACACCGCTTTCCTATGCCACCAGCGCACCCTTTGGCTGTGGGGTAGTCAGACTGCTTCTAAGATGGAGAGAGGTTAATCCCGAATCGCGAGATAATGACGGCCGAACACCGCTTTCCCATGCGGCCGGCTTATTTTATGAGGAGGGGGTAGTTAAGCCCCTATTGGAACGAGAAGAGGTTAATCCCGAATCGCAAGATAATTCTGGCCGAACACCGCTCTCCTACGCAGCCGAGAGTGGGGATGAGGAGACGGCCGGGCTGCTTCTAGAACGGGGAGAGGTTGATCCCGAATCGCGAGATAATTCTGGACGAACGCCGCTGTCCCATGCGGCCGGCGCATGTCGCGGCGCTGGGATGGTCAAGCTGCTTTTGGAACGAGAGGAGGTTAATCCCGAATCGCGGGATAATGATCGCAGAACACCACTCTCCCACGCGGCAGAATGCGGAGGTGAAGAGATAGTCGAGCTGCTTCTGGACCGGGGAGTGGTTGATCCCGAATCGCGAGATAATGACGGCCGAACACCGCTGTCTCATGCGGCCGGCGCATATCAGGGCGATGGGGTAGTCAAGCTGCTTCTAGAACGAGAGGGGGTTAATCCTGAATCGCGAGATAATTCAGGCCGAACACCGCTCTCCTACGCGGCCGAGTGTGGGAGTCAGGGGGGGGCCAAGCTGCTTCTACAATGGGGAGAAGTTGATCCCGAATCGCGAGATCATGACGGCCAAACACCGCTGGCCTATGCGGTCCGCACATATCGGGGTGCGGGAGTAGCCAAACTGCTTTTGGAACGAGAGGAGGTTAATCCAGAATCGGGAGATAATGCTGGCAGCACACCATCCTACGCGGCCGAATGGAGGAGTGAAGGGATATTCAAGCTGCTTCTTTTTCTTCTTCCACTCATCATCATTATTATTATCGAGATTTTGCACTGGCTGCACGCACTCCGCGGGAGCGAATTATAAACCAAGTGCAAGATGGAAAAAGCGGGAGGTTTTGTAGGTGTTGCTGCACGCACTTCAATTTATTCTCAATTTCTTGGCAAGCATGATTATTCTCCATTATAGTGAAAGATTGTTGGATGTATTATTTTATTTTATTTTTTTAAAACATTTTTTCTATTTCGAGTTTTTGACTATCTAAAGTACTCGAATACATTGTTTGGTGTATTTGAGTGATGTTTCCGTTATGACATTGAAATCCTCCAATCATATCACATGTTTACCCCCCAAATTCAAGGTGAAGTGCGTGCAGACTCCAGAATGACACAACGCCGGAGATAATGAATAGCACATTGAAAGTGGATATCCTGAGGAGCATTCCAGAGACCAGCTCAGAAACGTATGTAGAAGAGGGGGGCGGTAGGGAAGTTACTTGAAGGCACACCCTGACTTATTTGAGGTCGATGAATAATGGGGTTGGGTTGGGGATACATATGATGCTTTAGGGGGTGCATATGGTGCATCATTGGGGCGGACAAAGGCTCAGGACCGGGAAGGGGCAAAGCTCGCGCTGGCCACCCTTATGTGGGTCTGCTCTTCGGAACGTCCGTTACATGTGGATGAGCTCTGTCACGCGTTGGCTGTGGAGATAGGATCACAGGAATTCGATCCTGATAATGTTCCTTTGATAGCCACGTTACTAAGCTGCTGTCAAGGCCTGATCACGGTGGACCAGAACGCGTCGACTGTGCGACTAATTCACTATACTCTCCGGGAATACCTTTCCACTCATTCAGACCTATTTCCCATGGCCCATTCCACAATTGCGGAAACCTGCTTAACCTATTTGAATTCACAGCAGGCCGGGAAGCTCGCGTCCCACCCCCTCCCAGGTGACCGAAGCATAGCCTTTCTTAAATATTCTTCGAGACATTGGGGAACTCGCGCCAAAAGAGAATTTTCTGATCGCACGATGTCGCTCGCACTGAAAATCTTGAGTCGGTATGAAGATCACATATCCGCTACGTCTCTTTTGCGGCAATCCCGGGATGGCTATGATTTTGTTGGTTCCTCGCTCTTTTCTGGGCTGCACTGTGCATCTTTCTTTGGGATTGTCGAATTAGCGACTTAATTGATGGACAGAGGAGTTTATGAGATTAATCAATGAGATCGCACAGGTGCTACGCCACTCTCATGGGCGGCAGAGAATGGGCACAACGAAACGGTTGGACTACTCTTGGAGCAAGAAAATGTTGACTTTGATATTCGTAACAAAAGCGGTAGAGCTCTACTGCAGCTTGCTGCTAGTAACGGACATGAGGACGTGGTAAAGTTGCTTCTAGACCAAGAAAACTTGGACATCAATAGCCATGATGCGAAATGTATGACGTCACTTGCGCGTGGTTCTTCGGGTGGGCACGATGCAGTGGTGAAGCTTCTAGAACGGGAAGATATTATTCCAGACCAGCCGGATAGTACCGGTGGGACAGCTCTCAAGGGTGCTGTCGCATTCGGAACGGAGGAGGTGGTTAGGTAACTACTAGAACGAGAAGGTGTCGACCCTAATCATTCAGATAACGATGGCGGTACCCCGCTTTTCTATGCTGCCGGATTTGGACGGGAAGGAGGGGTGAAGCTATTACTGCAGCGTAATGTTAGCCTCAACAAGCCTGAGAAGAAAGGGAGAACACCATTGTGGTTTGCTACTGCAGCTGGACGAGAAGGGATAGTGAGACTGCTACTCGAACAGGAAGGTGTTGACACCGATTGCAAAACTAAAAAAAGTCAAACACCGCTACAGGTTGCTGCCCAGGATGGGCATGAGGGGATGGTGAAATTCCTCCTGGGGCGCGAGGATGTCAACCCGAACTACCAAGGTAACAGTTGTCGGAAACCACGGTTGTCGGCTGCCGGGGCTAGGCAGGCGGGAGTGGTAAAAATACTTCTGGAACGAGAAGATATTGATCCCAATTGCCCGGATGACGAGGGTAAGGCTCCGCTCACATGGGCTGCTTCAAACGGAGATGAGGAATCGGTGGGATTGCTACTCCAGCGAAATGATGTCAACCCTGACTGGCTGTCCAAAACAGGCGAAACACCACTACACTTCGCCGCCGTGGGAGGACACGAAGAGTCGTGAAGCTTTTACTGGAACGGAAAGATGTTGACCCCAATCGACTAGATTACCGGGATCGGTGGTCGCTTGGGTGTGCCGCTGCAAATGGACATGAGGGGGTGGTGAGGTCGCTACTGGGATGCGAAGATACTGACCCCCATTACTCAAATTCTATGGGTATCACGGCACTGTGGCTGGCTGCTGAGGTCGGAAAAGAGAGAATAGTGAAGATGTTACTAGAGTGGATGGATTCCCGCCCTAATTGTCCTGAGAATCAGCATAACAATGCATCCATGCGTGCTGCAATTTCAGGGCAAGAAGGAATCGTGAAGCTAACGCTTGGACACTCAGATGTCGACCCTAATTACTTAGATGATTATAGTCGAACCCCGCTCTGGCATGCTTCAGCGACCGGGCATGCAGGTATTGTGGAACTGCTTCTAGAACGCGGATGTGTCGACCCCGATCGCCCCGACAACGAGAATCGAACTCCGCTCTAGTGTGCTGCTGATCGTGGGCATGAAACAGTTGTGAAGCTGTTATTGGAGCGCTGGGGTGTCGACCCTAATCGCGCCGATGTCAATGGTATAACACCACCTGCACGTGCCGCCACTGAGGGAGAAGAAGGGGTGGTGAAGCTGTTTCGGGAATGGGAAGATTCCGGACTCGATAGCGAATCGGATCAGGATGGTGGTGGATCGTTCGTTCGCTTTGCGCAGAGCCCCGGCATTACCGGGGTGTCTCTCTGCATTCTGTTCTTCATGGTTCGTGGAGCTTCGGTTGTCTTTCAGAGTTGCTGACTGTTCGGGACGATATGCACACCCCCTGTCCACTCCCTGGCTAATACCTTATTGTTCATCTAGGTCGCCTTTTTTTATGTCTAGCTGCGCTCGGCTGCGACGATCCCGCTCCTACCTCTTCACCGCTTAGCTACCTTGGGGAGTCCTCCCGTTTTAGTTTATATTGCTTGCGTAAGAGCAGGTCACAATTTCCTTCATAAGCATGCACTATTTACAGTACCTATTATTTTCTTTCTTTCTTTTGCCTTGGTAGATCCCTTGTTATAGAATCTGTTTTTAGATTTGTTTCTCTATTCACGTTCCTGCTTTCCCCGTCAGGATGTTGGTAATTCTTGAAGGTACTATTAAAAGAAAATGGACTTTAAAATGTGCTGTTCTGTGACTCTGGATTGAAGAGAAAGTTGGTGCTCTGGCTTCTCGTTCTCGGAGGACTTGCGAGTTAGAGCTAATATCGGAACTTCAGTGTCTTTGCCGAGGCCTTCCCCCGTTTTCCCAATACATTCAAGGACTTAGCAAACAAGAAATGTCTATTGTTCGAGCAATCGAAATAGTGCTCTAGAAATGGGCTCAGTTTCAAATTTGATAGAATCGGTAGCTGCTAGGCCGATTCTAGGGATAAAACAAAAAGATGAGTGTAGAGGAAAGAGAACAGCGCCTGGGTATTTTATATTTTCTAGCGGGTTCGGACGCCGCACCACCCCCCGGGGGCTAGACCTTTCCCTCCTGGATCGTAGGGGTCATCGTAGGGGTGGAAAACAACCTATACATATCCAGTTCTTAGACAAGTCATCCCTAGTGGGTCCAAGTATAGTACCTCTGAGAACAAGAGAAGAGTTTATATCCGCCCCCCTAAAATAGTGATTTACACCCCACTTCTCGATCAATTATCAAGGGGGGAATACTAATAGACAGCTTAAGATCTACTGGATGTGAAATTTATTGTTATGAGGGTGGGATATGAGAAGAATGTACGGGAACGATGAAGAAGTACAAAGAAGTCAGGGAAGGAACTGCTGTATATTTTTCCGGAAAACGAGTCTTGCTTGCTTGTTCTAACTACGACAAAACAGAGGGTTTATATAGACAGTGCAATGAGCTTTCCAAGCCCCTCCACTCGTTCATATCCTCCGTTCTGGTCAGTATCCCGATCCATCCTTCGCTTTTCCCTCCGCTGGTTTCCGGCTATATATCCGGCTTCGTATTCGCTCGCTCCTTCCCTTGATTGATAACCATTGACAAATGAAACTAGTAAAGACAGACTAACATGATAGGGAAAGTACAACGGAAACTTGTCCTTGAGTGGAGAGATCGCCGGTGACTTTCAATACTCCCCCTCGCCGGTGATTTTCTCCGTTGGCTTCCTTTCTCACCCTCTAAACGCATTCAGTTTCTGAGACTTGACATTCATCAAGGTCTCGGGTTCCTCGTGGAAGTCTCCTAATCCAAGTCCTAAAACGTGTTTGCGAAACAGAGGGCGCGGAAGGGGTTTTGTAAATATATCTGCTGTCATTTCATAGGTAGGGCAGTAGACGAGTTTAATGGTTTCTGATTCCACATGCTGACGAATAAAGTGGAATTGGATATCGATATGCTTCGTTCTGGCATGATATTCGGGATTCTTGGTAAGCGCAATTGCTCCTTGGTTATCGCACTGTATTTGTCGAATTGCTTGCTGATGCTGCAGTGCTTCTATATCGTGGAGCAACTCCCCCAACCAGAGCGATTCCTTTACCCCCTGTGTCAGGGCCATATATTCTGCCTCGGTTGAGGACAGTGCAACGCTTGCTTGCTTCTTGCTCATCCAGGCCACAGCAGCCCCATTGATGAGAAACGCATATCCCCCAATCGACTTCCTATCCTCCCCAGTACCCCAGTCTGCATCTGTGTAGCCCGCGCAATCCCCAGCTCCATACCGGAGTCCTAAGGTTTGTGTTCCCGCAAGGTAGCGAAAGATTCGCCTGACAGCGGTCCAGTGTGCCGCCCCAGGATTGGTGCTGTATTGACTAACAGCCGATACGGCATATGCAATGTCGGGCCTAGTTCCTATCATTGCATACATGAGGGAAGCAACTGCGGATTGGTACCGCTGTTGGTTTATAGAGTCCGCTTGATCTTCGGGTAAGGACTTCTGTAGCCGTATATGCGGATCCGCTGGTGTGCTAACCGGAGCACAAGTTGACATCCAATGCCTTTCCAGAATTGTAGCTATATACCTCGATTGGGAAAGGTGGAGCGTTCTCCCAGGACGGCTCCTCCGAATTTCGATACCGAGACACGAGGTCAGTGGTCCCAAATCAGTCATTTCGAATTCTTCGTGTAAAAGATCTTGGACCCAGCTAACATCCTGTGCGCTTGGTGAAGCAATAACCAAGTCATCGACATATAGGAGAAGAACGAGTTTGAAGATGGAGTGGATGTATACATTATGGTCATGCTCACTACGTTGAAAACCATGGTCGATAAAAAACTTGTTTATTTTCCCATACCAGGTGCGCGGCGATTGCTTTAGCCCATATATCGACTTCGTCAACCGGCAGACAATGCGCTCCAGGGAACTTTTGTTGCTTAGAGCAATATCAGTATGAAGTCCATCCGGTATCTCCATGAACACTGTCTCCTCTAACTCGCTATGCAGAAAGGCCGTTTTCACATCCATCCCTTCTAACTCCCAATCATTCTCACAGACTAATGCCAGAAGTGAGCGAAGGGAGTTAAATTTCGCAACGGGAGCGAAGGTATCTGTATAGTCCAATCCCGCCTTCTGACTATAGCCTTTGGCTACTAATCGTGCCTTGTAGCGTCCATCATCTTTCCGCTTAAAGAGCCAACGACTGCCGATTGGTTCTCTTCCAACTGGCAGGGTTGTAAGTACCCAGGTTTCATTTCGGACGAGAGAGTCGACTTCTGACACCCACGCCTCTCGCCACTGCTCACTCTCATCACTAGCAAGAGCCTGATCCAGTGTTTGTGGCTCTTCAATATGGGCATACATAGCCCGTAACCCTCGTAAGTTAGCGTGTTGAGATGTGTTGCGCTGTCGCTCTGAGCGTCTTAGTCCTTGAGCACTAACTGGACGGCCTCTAGTCTCGTCATAATTATCCGGTGGCCTAACCACAATAGTGTCTCCACCAAACTCCTCACTGTCTTGCTGGTCGCTGGTTTCCTATTCTTGGGAATTAGGTTCTGGTGCTATTTCCAAGGGTATTTTGTAAGTTCCGTTTTCCTTAATCTCCGGCGAACTGATTTCTACTGCTTCCAGAGTCGCATCCCTTCTCCTACGATCTTCCTCCTCTGCTAATTCATCAATTATAACATCTCTTGAGGAGAAGATTCTCTTCGTAGCTGGATCGTATACGCGATAGACTTTAGTCCCCGCCTCCTCATCGTATCCAAGCAGAATGCACTTCTGGGACCGTGGGTCAAGCTTCTTTCTCTTCTCCGGCGCAATTAACGTATAGGTCGCTGACCCAAAAATTCTCAGGTGGCCAATACTGGGTGGTTTTGCCGTCCAAAACTCAAGCGGTGATTTATTCTGATGTGACCGCGAGGGCAGTTGGTTGTAGATATGAGCTGCTGTGGCCACCGCAAATCCCCAAAATGACTTCTCCAGACTTGCGTCGGCCATCATGCATCGTGCTGACTCCATCAAGGTTCGGTTTGCCCGTTCGGCTGAGCCATTGTGCTTTGGTGTATATGGGGGACTAACAGAATGAGAAATTGCATTACCTTTAAGGTACGACTCAAACCTTCCACCAATATACTCCCCTCCCCCATCCGTTTTGAAAACTTTAATCTCTTTCCCAGATTCTTTCTCTGCCCGCATCCTATATGCGTGAAATGCACCAAGAGCCTCACTCTTGGCTTTCAAGAGTCTCACAGCAATCCGGCCACTCTTTTCATCCACGAAGGTGATGAAATACTTTTCTCCATTAAGGGTACTAACGTGCATAGGGCCACAAACATCCGAGTGAACTACGGCCAGTAGATCAGAGGCCTTCTCCCGTGTTCCGGTTATCGCCTCTTTATGTTGACGGCCAGTTGCACATGTTCCACAAACTTCTTTCCCTTTCTTTAGATGCTGGCCAGGCTGAATGAGAAGCTCTGTAACTCGGGGTTGTAGGAACCGAACTGTTTCCTCGTCAAGAGTCCGATGCCCCAATCGCCGATGCCATACTTCTATGGTTTCTGGAACAGACTTGTTAGTTGCCAATCCGATATTGGCTTTATCAGGCTGCTCGTTTGGTAGGTAGTAGAGATTTCCTTGTCGCTTAGCCTTTACCTGCAGCTGACTATTGGTTATCGTACAGGAGCTTGATTCGAATCTGACATCGTAGCCGCAATCAATCAAGCGTGCTACTGAGACGAGGTTCCCACCAACTTGCGGAACATGGAGTACCCCGGACAAATCAAGTTGTCCAATCCTAACATCTCCTATACCAATGGCCTGGATTCTAGACCCATCAGCTATCTCAATTCCTCTTCAGCCGATTTCACGGTATGTTCCCTCTGTAAACCCTTTCCTAGTACTGCAAAGGTGCTGACTCGCACCAGAGTCAAGAATCCACCCTGGCTTATCATCCGCCTCCAAGGCATTATCCAGTACAGTGAATGCCAGACCCGCTTGATCACCTATCCCATGTTGGTTGGTATCTCGGGCCTCCTCTGCTTTTCTCCGAAAGCAGACACGCTTCCAATGCCCCTCCTTTTGACAGTAAAAGCATTTTCCCTTTGGTTTTACAGTCACTGCTGTTTTTGCTAATGGTCCTTGGGCCTCAAGCCTAGGACCCCCAAATCGATCATGGCTTCACATTCCTCCTCGTCCACGTCCGTATTGTCCAACTGGCCTGCCTCGTGATGGGAATCGAACGGAGAAAGCGGCAGCCGGAGCACCCTGCCCTGTTGCGTGCTGTGTCGTATGTGCAACCTGTCTTCGTGCAGATTCTTGAAGGAGTTTACTTGTGAAGATGTCGAAGCTAACATCTTCTGCGCGAGATTGTAGAGCCATAATAACCGGCTCCTAAGACTCTGGAAGACTGAGACTAAGTAAGGTCACTAGCTCGTTACTGTCCATGCCTTTTCCGCTTGCTTGCAGGTTCTCAACCTGGTTTGCTAATTCTCTGAACCGGTCCAGATGTTTCAGCCATATCCTCACCTTCCACCATCCTTAATGCCCAAAGCCGTTGCATAAGGATCATACGCCCACTTGCACCAATCCCTTGGTGTACAATACGGAGCGCCTCCCAAGCTTCCTTTGCCGTAACACATTCCTGGATATGTGTTATTTGTGAGTCTTTGACATTGAGAGTGAGGATGGTGAACGCAGCATTATCTCGGGATAAGGCCTTGACATTGGTTTTATCAACAGTCTCTTCGATCGCAGTAAGTAGTCCCTTCTCTTTCAAAATTCAGATCATTCTAAACTTCCATGCCTTGTAGTTGCTTTTCCCGGATGCCATGGAACCATCAAGCTTCTCAATTGACTGAGTAAGTGAGGTGGTCGCTGATGTAGTGGGGATCTCGGGTAGGCTATCAGAGGAGGACGACATTGTTGAACTATCTTGAGGGACTGGAAGCTATACGGGGACTACCTCTTTCTGAAGGTTCGCAGCGGTGACTAATTTGCAGGATGGGATGGGTCGGGTAGCGCTGCCCGGGCTCATAACCTATTGTTATGAGGGTGGGATATGAGAAGAATGTACGGGAACGATGAAGAAGTACAAAGAAGTCAGGGAAGGAACTGCTGTATATTTTTCCGGAAAACGAGTCTTGCTTGCTTGTTCTAACTACGACAAAACAGAGGGTTTATATAGACAGTGCAATGAGCTTTCCAAGCCCCTCCACTCGTTCATATCCTCCGTTCTGGTCAGTATCCCGATCCATCCTTCGCTTTTCCCTCCGCTGGTTTCCGGCTATATATCCGGCTTCGTATTCGCTCGCTCCTTCCCTTGATTGATAACCATTGACAAATGAAACTAGTAAAGACAGACTAACATGATAGGGAAAGTACAACGGAAACTTGTCCTTGAGTGGAGAGATCGCCGGTGACTTTCAATAAAATTCACATTTTGATAATCAATTCTTTTGCTCTGTGGAGGGAGGGGCTTGTCGATTGGCGGGCGCCAGTCTCAAACTGGGGATAAGTGCTAAGAACCTGTAACTTAATAGTTTGTATGCTTTGGACGAGTAGTAACTTTATTGCTCAATTGCAAGCAACATGCGGTCCTCATATAACATCGTAGGTTTCGTCAGATAAGGCTTTGAAGACATCCCGTGTTCCTGATTAAAGCAAAGAGAGATTGAATATTTCTCATCACATTAAAAGTCCTAAAGTTAAGCCAGTATTCTCTTTCATCATCCACTCATCTTCTCCTATTCTTTGCTTCATTATATTAACCTTTATTCTCTTATAGGTAGGAAGTTGATTCACACCTGCCCTCCGCTTCCTTCCCCTGCTGTGATTGTCTCCCCTGATGTTGTTCCGGAAGACTAAATCCCGTACAATAGATTGTCTTGCCTCACTTTTTGCCATCGTACTTACCTGCGGCTTTGTTACTTGTTTCTGCTAGTACATCTGCTTAATGTTCCGCTCACCCATATACCCGGCACTGGGCAGGGACAAATCCGAGTATCGGTACTCACCGAATGGCAGGATGAACGCCCCATCTTGCAGTCCGGTTTCTTGTATCTCTTTCACTACTTGAAGCACAACATCGGGATTGAATGGGTTCGTGAATTGGTGTTGTGGAAGCTGTTACAACATGAGCTAAGGGCCCGTTTACCTGTCTAGCGCTTCGAGATGGTGGCGATTGTTAGGAGGGTTTAGGCGGTTGGAGGGACACGAACAAGTATGATAGACGGTATTTTCCTATTACTATAGCGTACCGTCCAGTGCCTGGTGGGATTTTCAGACGCACCTCCGGGACAACCTGGCGTTTTGACCGCCTAATGACAAGAATTGAGGGCGGCAGAAAATTGGGTAAACACCCCTTCTTTTTTTCGCCTATCGGAAAATGATTCTGGCTAACACGCCACCGTCTAGTGTTATCACCAAAGTTTTAAAACTACCCGGTTGGGTAAACCGGGACCAAATCGGATTTTGCATTGTCATGCCGAGGTAATACCGGAGGTACTGCGGAAACTTGGTAAGTCTAGAAGAGGATACCATAATTCCCACAGTAAAATATCGTGTATCTTGAGATTTTTGCGTAAGAATAAGTGTACTTAGCGAATGCTTGCTGGTATAAACTGGTCAATAAGAAACGCCCGCTGAGGGTGAATTCTACTCACTCACTGCCCCGGAATTAACATATCCTGGTCCATGCTTAGCGAGTTTCCGCGGTTTTTGCGGCAGAGGCAATAGCAGGAAAACTGCCCCTGGCTAGCATGCCCTGTCCCTCGCCGAGATGACCTGACTTCTCCGTTTTGATTACTGTATGTCATTAAGCTATTGACTATTGACTTTCCACTCTACCAATTTCCGATATAATCTTATGTAATCGGGCCGTGTCTTAAATCCTGAAATACCAGTGAGGTGACCAAATTTTTCCGTGCTCATCTTGAAGTATGATAGAAGGGAATCGTTAGCATAATTATCACCAATATCGTAATTTCAATCTTTCGGAGAGCTCAACTTTCTATTTAGTTTAGAATTTAATAACAGGGGTATTGTTGTGTTCAAAAGGGTTACGAGGAATTAAATGTGCTCACCGTACTATGTCCACAGCCGGGGTGGCAGAGTTTGGCGGGACAATTGGTCAGTGGTGAGTGGGTCACGTGATCTTAACGTGATCTTCGCCCCAAATTGCCAACGATTTTGATAGGCAATTGAGGGCTTGTCTTTTCTTGTTCTTTGGCTGAGGATGTAAGGAGGGTCAAGGCTTTCCTTTGAACATTCTTACTTGCTGTGTCGAGGACTCTTCGGAATCATTGCGAAGCGGGGATCACGTGACTAACCCAGCAGTTGGCATGAGTAGAGTCGGGATTAGGAGCGTGGCTACCGCGAAAACTCGCGAAAGTCAGTGTACTCGGGGGGTACCATAAGTCGGACGACACCCATATAAAGTAACTAGTGTTTTTGTCCATACAACCCCGTTTTGTGGCTTTTTTTGTATGGTGGAAAAAAGTCGGGCGGCACCCAGGACAGGGAATAAACCAAGACTTTTTGTGGCACCGCGCCCGACTTACCCTTGTACCCGAGCACAGCCAAACCTTGCCTGCGCGGTTTTAGATGTGAGAGCAGTATCATAATTAAAGTACTGTAAAATCTCGAATATAAGACCGGTGTGCTATGTCGTTGAAATTCCCCCTCTTGGATAGGAGTAGGCGAGTCACATCAAACTCACCCCTCGGGTGGGGCGAAAGAAAGGAAAAATGCACAGCGCCTTACTATGGGGGGCGGTTACAACGACATAGCACACGGGTCTTTGTATTCGAATTTTTACGGTATGGGTACTGGTATTTTTTCTCCAGCCTACCTCCTTGGGGCTTGGTCTCCAGAATACACTGAGAGCATTGCTTCAAGCACGGGACTCAACAAGCATGGCAGCCCTTTTTCTTTTCTTGTTCAGTCACGGGTGTCTCAAACGCTTAGAATCCCTGCACGCACATACCGACTTTCGAGAGTTTTTGCGATGTTGGGGTACTTGTACTCGTACAAGTAACCGCGAAAACCCTCCAAATCTACCATCGGAGATCTCAAACAGAAATTACTGTCTAAGCTACAATAGACTTAGCTGTGTAGGTTAGCGAAATAACGAATACCTGTTAGTTAGATCCGGCAAGCTCAGCCTCCCCTCTCAGGGTGTTTTGTTTTGGATCGCGAAGGCTTGAAGCTCGATCCCCGATTGTGGATTTAAAGGGGTTTTGTGGCTCCGCACTTGTTACCGGTTGTATCGTCCTGTACGATAGGGAAGGTGCGTGGGAGGAGACTGGAGAAAGTGGTCGAGTCCGGCAGCTGCAGATAATCAACATCAGCCGGTGGTCAGCTTCGGATGATTGCACAGGGATCAGCCGAGCCGCATGGCTGTGCAACTAGCCCCTCTTTTCAGCAACACCATTCGCGGGCTTCGACAACCACCAACAGCCCATCGCCACTTTGTCTCTGCATCTCAATAGTATTCCGGATAGCGAAATACGGAAAATGTTTCATGCTTTCGCCAATAATAACTCTTTCAATCAGACTACTATCATCAACAATATATCCGATGATGGGTCTAAAATACACGCATGGTTGTCTCCTTTAGACCCCCGGGTAAGGCATCAAGACATCAGGTCCCAACGGATGGATAGTGTGGGGGGCTGGCTACTGGAGACTAGAAAATTCAGAAACTGGTATGGTGGAGGCGGAGGAGACGAATCTAATCATGCGGTCTTATTCTGCGGTGGAAATCCGGGGGTGGGAAAAAGCTACATTAGGTAAGACGGAGTGCATTTGGGGCGAGGGTACAGGGTTGTATTGCTGACAGGTTGTGATCTTAGTTCACTAGTCGTAGACAAGTTATGTGATGAGGCCATCGGGCGAGATATTGCCGTTACTTGTTTTTACTTCGACTATGCTGCGCGAAAGGAGCAATTGCCGATCCATATGCTAGGCTCGCTGCTGAGACAGCTGGCAAACAGATGTGAGCGGATTCCAGACGTAATAGTTCAGGAGTTTCAGAATCAAAAGAAGCTCATTGGGGGCCGAGGGCTACAAATTTCCGAGATTTTGAATATGTTCCAGACCATCGCTACGACAATGCGCACCTTTATATGTATTGATGCGCTTGACGAATGTCCGCCAGAGCATCGGGTGGTCGTTCTTGATTCGCTAGGACGGATTCTGCGGGGGTCACCGAACACTCGCATCTTTATGACCGGAAGATACCATGTCCGGCGTGAGATCGAGAGGAGGCTCGGTGAAGGGGCAATTTTCATATCAATAGCGCCGGCGGAAGATGATGTGGTTAAATATCTACACGAGAGACTCCGGAGTGACACAGCGCCGGAGGTAATGAACAACACATTGGAGGCGGATATTCTAAAGAGCATTCCAGAGGCGAGCTCAGAAACGTATGTAGAAGAGGGGACGATGAGGAAGTTACTTAAAGGCGCATTCTGACCTGTTTCAATATAGGTTCCTACTGGTTTCCCTCCATATCGATGGAGTCCTCCGAGAGGCAACGATCGCTGGAAGGACAAAAAGGCTGAGATCGATGGATAATGGGGTAGGGTTAAGCGGCGCATATGATGGAACGTTGGAGCGGATAAAGGCTCAGGGCCGGGAAAAGGCGAAGCTCGCGCTGGCTGCCCTTATGTGGGTCTGCTATTCGGAACGTCCATTACTGGTAGTTGAGCTCTGCCACGCGTTGGCGGTGGAGATAGGATCCTCGGACTTCGATCCTGATAATGTTCCTTTGATAGCTACGCTACTAAGCTGCTGCCAAGGCCTGATCACGGTGGACAAGGAAGCATCAACCGTGCGATTGATTCACTATACCCTGCAAGGATATCTTTTCGCTTGTGCAGACCTATTTGCCACGGCCCACTCCACAATTGCGGAAACTTGCTTAACCTATTTAAACTCGCAGCAAGTGAAGAAGCTCCGGCCCTACCCCGCGCTGAGCCACTTGAGCATGCCCTTTCTCAAATATTCTTCGAGACATTGGGGAACTCACGCAAAAAGAGAATTTTCTGATTGTACGATGTCGCTCGCGCTGGAACTATTAAGTCGGTACGAAGATCACATATCTGCTGCATCTCTTTTGGGGCAATCTCGGGGTGGCTATTATTATTTTTGTTCCTCGCTCTTCTCTGGGTTACACTGTGCATCTTTCTTCGGGATCGTCAAACTGGCGACTTCATTGATGGCGGGTGGTATTTGCGAGATCAACCAACGAGATAGCACGGGTGCTACGCCACTCTCATGGGCGGCGGAGAATGGACATCACGAAGCAGTTGAACTACTCTTGGAGCAAGAAAATGTTGACCCTGATGTTCGTAATATAAACGGTAGAACTCCGCTGCAACTTGCTGCTAGCAACGGACATGAAAACGTGGTGAAGCTGCTTCTGAAGCAAGAAAACGTGGACATCAATAGCCATGATACGAACGGCGTAACCTCACTTGAGTGTGCCGCTGCGGGTGGGCGTGATGCAGTAGTGAAGATTTTTCTAGAACAGGAAGATATTATCCCAGATTTACAGGATGATTGGGGTAGAACAGCACTCTGGGCTGCTGTCGCATTCGGAACGGAGGAGGTGGTCAGGCTACTACTAGAACATAAAGACATAGACCCCAATCATTCAGATAAAGAAGGCGGTACACCGCTTTTATACGCTGCCGGATTTGGACGCGAGGCAACCCTGAAGCTATTACTGCAACAGGATAGTGTCAACCTCAACAAGCCTGACAAGCAAGGGAGAACACCACTGTGGCTTGCCACGGCAGTTGGACGCGAGGGGGTAGTGAGACTGCTACTGGAACAGGAAGGCGTTGACGCCGATTGCCAAACCAAAGATGGTAGAACACCGCTGCAGATTGCTGCCCAGGATGGACATGAGGGGATCGTGAAATTATTCATGGAACGCGAGGATGTTAACCCTAACTATCAAGAAAACGGGGGTCGGACACCACTGCTGTCTGCTGCTGTGTCTGGACAGGTAGGGGTGGTAAAAATACTTCTGGAACGAGAAAATATCGATCCCAATTGTCCGGATGACGAGGGTGAGGTTCCGCTCACATGGGCTGCTTCAAACGGGGATGAGAAAGTGGTGGGATTACTACTGCAACGGAGTGATGTCAACCCTGACTGGCCGTCCAAAACAGGTGAAACACCGTTACACTTTGCCGCCGCGGGAGGACACGAAGGAGTCGTGAAGCTTTTACTGGAGCGGAAAGATGTCGACCCCAATCGACTAGATTATCAGGATCGGCGGCCGCCTTCGAATGCCGCTATAAATGGACATGAGGGGGTGGTGAGGTCGCTACTGGGACGCGAAGATATTGACCCGAATTACTCAAATTCTATGGGCACCACGGCACTGTGGCTGGCTGCTGGGGCCGGAAAGGAGAGAATAGTGAAGATGCTACTAGAGTGGATGGATTCCCGCCCTAATTGTCCTGAGAATCAGCAAAACGAAGCATTCATGTGTGCTGCAATTTCGGGGCAAGAAGGAATCGTGAAGCTAATGCTTGGGCACCCAAATGTCGACCCCAATTATGTAGATGACTGCGATCGAACCATACTCTGGAATGCTTCATGGAACGGGAACGCAGGTGTGGTGAAGCTGCTGCTTGAATCCGGCGATGCCGATCCCAATCACCCGGATTCCACCGGTCAAACACCCCTTTTGTGTGCTGCTGTTGAGGGACACGAAGAGGTGGTGAATTTATTTCTAGAACGTGGAGATGTCGACCCTGATCGCCCGGATGTTGACGGTAGAACACCGCTTGTGTGGGCTGCTATTGGAGGACACGAAGGGGTGGTGAATTTATTGCTAGAACGTGGAGATGTCGACCCTGATCGTCTGGATGTTAACGGTAGAACACCGCTTGGGTGGGCTGCTGTTGGGGGACACGAAGGGGTAGCAAGGCTATTACTGCAGCAGAATAGCGTTTGCTGCAACAAGCCTGACGAGCAAGGAAGAACACCACTGCTGCATGCTGCAGAGCGTGGGCATGAAGGGGTTGTGAAACTACTGATGGAACGGAAAGATGGTGGCGCTGGTAATCCAGACAAGGAAGGCGAAACACCCCTACATGGTGCAGTTAGATCTGGACATGAACGGGTGGCCAAATTACTAATGGAAGGCGGAGACATTGACCCCAACTGCCCAAACAACAATGGACTGACACCACTACTGTTGGCTGTGGGGCTGGGAAAAGAGGGGGTGGTAAAGACACTATTGCAGTGGAAAGATATTGACCCAAACTGCCCAGAAATCGAGGGTCGGACACCCCTGATGATGGCTGCCGCAGGGGGAGAAGAGGGGATAGTAAAAACACTTTTGGGACATGAAAATATTTATCCCAATTGTTTGGATAACAAGGGTCGCGATCCGGTCCACTGGGCTGCTGCGTATGGGCACGAGGGGGTGGTGAGGTTATTACTGGAACACGGAGAGGCCGACCCTGATTACCCTGACAACGAGAATCGAACCCCGCTCTGGTGTGCTGCTGAGCGTGGACATGAAGCAGTTGTGAAGCTGTTACTGGAGCGCGGGGGTATCGACCCCAATCGCGCCGATGTCAATGGTATAACACCATCTGCGTCGGCTGCCGCTGAGGGGCATGAGGGGGTGGTGAAGCTGTTTCTGGAGGGGGAAGATTCCGGCCTTGAACGCCACGATGGTGACGAATTGAATGGGAATAATGGTGGATCGCTGAATATGTTTTTCTGCGTTCCTCCGGGCCCTGCCATCACCGGGGTGTCTCTCAGTATTCTATTCCTTATGGTTTGTGGAGCTTTCATTATTTTTCGGAGTGGCTCACTGCTCGGGACGATATACATACCTCCTATTCTATCCTTAGCTAACACCTGTTCATCTAGGTCGTCCTTTCTTACCTCTAGTTGCGCCAGACTACGGTGATCCCGCTCTTAGCCCCTGATCGCATAACCAGTTTTGATACCCCCTAGGGAGTCCCCCCCGCGGCCGTGGTTTTGTAGGTGCTGGTAGGCTACTGGTTGCATTGCTTAAGCAAGGGCGTGGGAGACAATTTCCTTCGTCAACTTGCGCGATTTACTGTAGCTACAATTTCTTTTCTTTTCTTTTTGGTTCGATAGATCCTTTGTTAGAGACACTTTTTGGATTTTCTTTCTCTATTCATGTTCCTGTTTTCCCTGCGAGGGATATATCATTTCTGGTAATGGAAAAACCTGGTGTTGGCATTCCCGAAGGTATGATACCTCTAAAAATGAAATGGACTCTAAACCGTGCTGTTCCCTGACTGCGTATTTGGGGGTGGAGTCGGTTCCTAGGCTTCCCACTCCCAGCGGACCTGTGAGATGTAGTTATTACGGGCGTGTCCTTCAGGGTGCTTGACGAGATTTTCCTGTATTTTGCCAATAAATCTAAGGACTGAGCAGAGAAAAAAAGGTGATGGGTCCAGCAGTCTAGGATATGCGCGAGAAATTGCGTTATTTTTAAATTTGTTAGTATCTATAATCGCTAGACTAATTCGGAGAAGGGGAAAAATTAGGAGTGAGATATAGAAGAAAGGGGGTAGAGACTGGGTTTGTTTGTATATTCTGGTTAGGTTCGGACACTCTGTACCCCCTGAATCGTAAGGGTTATAGTGGGAGTAAAATGGACAAGATTGACTGAACACTTTGACATCGCTACAGATAAGATATAATCGAGTATATTCCACTAATATTTCACCATAATGATTAGAGAATGTCGTATTTTTTTTAGCCGAGGTTCGGAATTTTTCAGATATTTTTTTGGGGGGGAGTCGTCAATACAACACTTGGGGTCTTTCGGTTTATGATAGATAAGATCTCCATCCGGTTAGCGAACCCTAACCCTGCACAGCTCCCAATATCCCCTACTTTCTCTACTCGGATTCTGTCATTAAACAACCGATCGCCCTCCACCTTTCTTACTGCTGAGCTAATAATACTTAACCAAGCGGTCTCATAATCCCCAAGTATAATATAATACACTACATGAATTTAGCTGTGCCCAGTTTAGCTGTGAAGTACTATAGAAAGTTCCTCGGTAGGGGGTGATTATTAGTACAAACAATTTCAATATGTGAAGACGACTCAATTTTCCATGTATTTTAGTGTCCAGTAACTGGCGGTGTTACGTTCTAACCTTAGAGAGCCTTGGGGAGTCGAGAGCGATGGGCGCTCTTGCTATGCACCACGCCACAGCCTGGGCAAACAGCGGGATTCCGTGATGGAAAGTCATGGATTGCTGTCTCTGTGATAACTGTGTTCACTATTGCAACAAGCAAATTTTAAAAAATAGGGATTTCGTATTATATGATATATTATCACAGTTTTATTGAATGGGGTGGGGGCCTTATTTGCTCGCTTTATTCTGATGCGCGCCAGTTGATTTGAGGCATTCAGCCCCGGAGTAGAAAATTGGGCGTGCGGGTTTTTCGAGTCAAAAACTTTGGTGTGTGTAACGCCTTTCGGAAGCAACAGATCAACAAGAAACTTGGCACTCCCAAAACGCCCTTTCAACCGCGGGGCTGAATGCCTTTATCCCATGGACTGATGAGACATGCAGATTCCGGACCTGCCGCTAAAGGAGGGTTGGTTACTTCTTCAGGGTAATCCTCACAGCGTATCCTCCAATTACGTCGACTTGAGGTGGTATTCTGCTGATTAATCCCTTTATTGACAATGGGTGCAGTTACTGGAAGCGGAAGGTCCGGAATCTGCAGGTCTCATCAGTCCATGGGATACCCGGAGGACAAATGTGCCCGAGTTTTTGTGCAACGGAGCCATCACCAAAAAGAAATTTTCACATTAGGAATAAAACTACAAAGCACCCACCACCACAACCACGCCTCTACGGATCCCCGGCGCGGAGTCCCAGTATGTCCCGTCAAGTCTCCCATAGAACTCATAGTCCTAGTGGGGAAAATAGAGAGTGCCAAGCTTCTGATCATATGCACAACAGGTCTATCTCAGTTGATGGTGGCCGCCGGGTAACCTAGGTTTTGGCCTGCGGGGGACCCACTCTGGTGCAATAGACTCCAGCCTAAATCCACCCTTTATCCCTTCGACTGATGAGACACGCAGATTCCGCTCCTTCCGTTTATGGCAGCTCTATTCTGTGGCTCAGTAGCTTTGCCAAGCAAAAAGTGTGAAATATCGAGCTTTTATTGGTGAAAAGTTGCTGAGCCACAGCATAGAGCTACCGCATACGGAAGGAGCGGAATCTGCGTGTCTCATCAGTCGAAGGGATAAGCGTATAAGACAGAGTTCGTGCCAGGTGGAGTAATGCTCTACATCCTTCTCGGTAATATTTCTTTGGCGTATGCTGGTAATGTGGTGGGCATTGGAGAGGATCCCTGTCTTCCATGTCTCGGGGTGATTTTTTTCCAGCGATAGTTGCGTTTCACAAAAACTCATGCACTTTTGTCCTCCAGGTGTACTATGAACTACTGTACGGTAGAGATGTTTTTTTTTCGGGAGTAACGAATGGGATCGGGCTCGGCCTGCATGAGAACTATGTGTTATGAGTGGTGCATGGCCCTTCGAGAAGGCTGTCGAAATCAACCACTCAGATCTCTTAGTTCTCATTCCGGACCCGTTCGTCATTTTTGAAAAGATAAGGTATCGGAGGTGGTGGCGGGTTTCCTAGCACAAACACATCCTTGGAGTTGCTGTATCACCACACTCGCAGGCAACCGGGCGGCAGTGTTTGACAGGGATCTCTTAGGCGGAGCCATGTCGCGGCAATCCACCAGGCTCCAATGTGATCATAAATCCATAACGTGAAAATGATTGGGCGGCTGTTGCCTCAATGAAACAAGATAACCCCGCTTTTTTTCAGCCCTGCCCCCAGGAGAGTTTTATAAACTCGCCCATTCTCGCTACATAAATCTCTACCATTTCTACACACAACAGGAATTTCGGACTGCCCCTCATGGCCCAGACCACACATACACACTCAGTCAGATTCGGCGACGGCAATGTGAACAGCGGCAATATAAAAGATAGTTTCAACACAACTTTCTATAAGCCCGATGAAGACGCACAGATTACGCATTGGCTTTCTCCCCTCGAGCCAAACAAGAGACATCAAGGAGTGCGCAACGACCGGTTAGGTGGTGTCGGGGATTGGCTTTTGGAAACCAGCGAGTTTCGGGAGTGGAGGGGAGGTGAGGGTGGGGGGGCTACCGCTGTCTTGTTTTGCTCCGGGAATCCGGGAGTGGGCAAGACTTATCTGTGGTCAGTGGCCAGATTCTTTAAGGAAACGAATCCACTAACGTCTTGAAATACTAGCTCCCTAGTGATCGGCAGGCTCTGTGATCAAGCGCGGGGGGAGAATCTAGCGGTTGCATGGCTGTACTGCGACTTCCTTGCTCAGCAAGAGCAGACAACAGCTAACGTGATGGGAGCGATTTTGGGGCAGCTGGTGGGCAGGGGGGACATCCCGAAAGATGTACCGGAGGAATTTCAGCAGGCGAAAAAGGTTGGCGGGAGAAGGCCACTACTTGCGGATCTGATGCGAATGTTGGGGACTGCGGTTGCTTCGTTGCCACAAGTTTTCGTCTGTATCGATGCGCTGGACGAATTCCTACCTAAGAATCTTCCCGAGCTACTTGAGTCGCTAAGAGATATTGTCCGGGAGTCCCCTAGGGTGAGAATATTCCTGACCGGGAGGTCCCATGTCAAGGAATCTATTCAAAGATATTTCGCCAAGGCGCTCGCGATACCGATCAGCCCAAACCAGGGTGATATAAGGAATTATTTAGAGATGAAGTTAGACAGAGATGAAGACTCCGATGCAATGAACAAAGATTTAAGGGCGGATATTGTGAGAACTATTTTGGAAAAGATGTCGGATATGTGAGTAAGAGCATTTGGTGTTTCCCTTCTATTAGCGATGTATACCTAATTTACAAACGACTATGGGCATATTCCTCCTTGTTTCGTTAAACATCGACGCTATCCTGGGGGAGATGACAATTCGACAGAGAAGAAAGAAACTAGAAGTGATGTCACGAGGAAACGGGCTAAGCGATGCGTACATGGCAACCCTAACCCGACTAAAAGCACAGAAGGGAAATAAACCAGTTTTTGGGCTGAAGGTACTGATGTGGGTGGTGCATTCGCAACGGCCTTTACGAGCCGAGGAACTCTCTCACGCCTTGGGAGTGGAACTGGGATCCACCGATCTGGATCTTGAAAACATCCCTTCGTTGCGGACACTCCTATCATCTTGTCTGGGTCTTGTCACGGTCGAAGCGTCTTCGTCCACCGTCCGGCTCGTGCACTTTACTCTGCACGAGTATCTCTTAAGCCACGCAACCCTATTCCGTAGTCCCCACTCAATAATTGCCGAGGTTTGCTTGACATACCTTAATTTTGGATGTATCCGAGATTTTCCACCGACTGTCCATTCTGTCCCCCCAGAAGCGCCCTTGCTAGAATATGCTTCTTATTACTGGGGCAAGCACGCGAAAATGGGCATGACGGGTGGTGTCGAAATGCTTGCACTGAAGCTTCTGGATCAATTCGATAAGCATATATCTGCTCGACTACTATTAATGCGCAATTTTCAAGGCACGGGCTGGGGTTCGTACACCGACCAGGCGGCGGGAGGGCCTACGGGATTCACAGGACTGCACGCAGTAGTGGTTCTCGAAATTCAAGATCTAGTTGCTCCTGTACTGGATATGAAGGACTGGGATGTTAACGCAGCTGACTGCATGGGGAGTACACCTCTCACTTGGGCAGCGAGAGGTGGGCAAGAGGAGGCGGCCGAGGTGCTCTTGGAGCGAGCAGACCTCGATCCCAACCAGGCGGACACCAGGTATGGCCGGACGCCACTTTCGTGGGCAGCTGGAAGAGGGAATGAGGGGGTAGTGAGGACACCTTTGGAACGAAGGGACCTCGATCCAAATCAGGCAGACACTGGATATGGCAGAACGCCGCTCTCGCGGGCAGCAGGGAACGGGGATGCAGGGGTAGTAAAGATTCTTTTGGAACGGGAGGACGTCAACCCTGACCAAACAGACACCGAATATGACAAGTCGCCACTCTGGTGGGCGGCGGATAAAGGCCACGAAAGTGTTGTGAGGATGCTTTTGGGACGACAGGACGTCAATCCTAACCAGGTAGACACCGAACATGACCAAACGCCCCTCTCGCGCGCGGCTATGAACGGGCATATGGGGGTAGTCAAGATGCTTTTGGGACGAGAGGACGTCAATCCCAACAAGGTAGACACCTTTGATGGCCGGACGCCACTCAGGTGGGCGCTTGAGAATGGACATGAAGGGGTAGTAAATATGCTATTAGAACCAGAGGACGTCAATCCCGACCAGATAGTTACCGAGAATGGACGAACGCCACTCACATGGGCAGCTGAGAGAGGGCAGGGGGAGGTAGTAAAGGCGCTTTTGGGACGAAAGGATATCAATCCAAACCAGGCAGACAGCTTTTACGGCCATACACCACTCACGTGGGCCGCCAAGAACGGGTGTGAAGAGGTAGCAAAGGTGCTTCTAGAACGAGAGGAGGTTAATCCTGATGGGGTGGATTCCTTTCACGAGCGGACGCCACTTATGTGGGCTGCTGAGGCTGGGCATGTGGGCCTAGTACAAATGCTTTTGAAACGAGAGGGCGTCAATCCCAACAAGGAAGACACTTTTTATGGCCAAACACCACTCGGATGGGCGGCCAAGAACGGGCATGAGGGGGTAGCGAAGGTCCTTCTCGAGCGGGAGGACGTCAAACCCGATCAGGCAGCCACCACAGAAGGCCAGACACCGCTCTCATTGGCGGCAGGGAATGGGCATGTGGGGATAGCCAAGATGCTTTTGGAACGAAAGGACGTCAATCCCAACAAGGCAGACACCATTTATGGCCGGATGCCCCTCGCATGGGCAGCCAAGAACGGGCACGAGGGGGTAGCGAAGGTGCTTCTCGAGCGGGAGGACGTCAAACCTGATCAGGTAGCTACTATAGAAGGCTAGACACCGCTCTCATTGGCGGCCAACAACGGGCATGTGGGGGTGGTAACGCTGCTTTTGGAACGAAAGGACGTCAATCCCAACCAGGCAGACACCAACCATGATTTGATACCAGTCTTGTGGGCCGCTTGGAAAGGGCATACCAGGGTAGTAAGGATTTTTGTGGAACAAAATATCAGCGCTAGAGATCGCAAGGACACTCATGAAGAGAGAGGAGGCTGGGAAAACCTTCGCAAGATTGCGCATGACCGATTCCTAGCTATACGTACTAATGAATTTGACGCGGTCACGCCGGCACAGAGCTGGTCTGAAGTGAACAATCAAGTGCAGAAGACGCTCAGGGCTGCTGAGTTTGATCAATACGTTTGCATGATGGGGGTTACGGACGCCTGGAACCTAGAGTTCTTTGAAAGGAGGTATGCTGAGAAGAGCCGTGGTATGACCTGGGTTAGTATTCCCTATTCCGCTCTATTTTGGAACCTGTTGTGGGATTGTTGGTTGAAATGAAAAATGACTGAAGTACGCTGCTTGCGTTCTCTTGGATTCATTAGAGCCAGTTTCTCCACAGATGGTTGTTCAGCACCTCAACATACTCTTAAAATATCGTAGGGCGTACTCGGACGGTCGATATATTCACTCGAATACGAGGGCAACAAGACAAGCGACAAAAGACTTGATTCTTATTTTAAAGAAGCAAGAAAAAGAGACAAAGCGAATAATAATAATGAACGATGATGAACAATATCGGAAAACAAACTGGATCAAGATGGTCTCTGATAGAGACAGAGTGGGCGAGAAACAGAGAGACAGAAAGAGGAAAGACACAAGGAAAATGTAAGAAATCCTCCACTGTCTAGCATCTCAAACTATCCCGATACAAATACAGTGTCATAGTTGGTAGCTAGTGCTAGTCTGTCTGATATCAAACATTACATGTTTCCACTATACTAGTCAAACGCATATCAGAATTTTCCAAACACCGAGTGATTCCGGCGAGGGCGTGAAACACTAGCTCCAGCCGTAGTAAGTTTCAACACCTACCAGCCACTAATGGGGTGGGGGCAAGTGGGGAGTATTTACTTGGAGTAGCGTCCTGTGTATTGTCTGGTGGAATTTGAAAATGCACATCCGAAGCATCCCGTTTTAACAGTCTAACACTGTTGGCCGTCTATTCATCCGCGGCATCACCGTCACAGGCTTCCGAGTGGCTTCAGTTTTCCCTCTGCCTCGGATATTATCTGGACAAACTTAGGATAGGCCCGTTAGAGCGTGGGTCGAAAGACCTGGCGAGCCCTCTGGGGTATGATATTCGAGGTTATAACGGGCGCAACGGACAGTCTTCAACCTTATTCACAACTCCGATAGCCTGTTGTTTGTTGGTTGGGATATGAATAGTAGTTAGTGTTGGGGGTGAATGGCTCGGCGGCTATGCCGCAGAGTGCATCTGTCTTATGTTACCGGAGGCTACAAGAAAGATTCCCCTCATTACGTTAGAAAGTCAGCACGTTAAAGAGTGGCGAGTGTGGCAGGTGAGATCCAATAAGTAGCGGCAAAAGCACGAATGTAGAAGGGTATCGTAATTTAAGTAGAATCATGTACCATAAGCACACCTGGTGGCCATAGAGCCAATGTGGCACTTCAAATTCCAATAAGTTTCAAAGTTGAATTTCTGAATACACACCGCGGATTAACCTAATACACCACCACCAGGAGCGCTCACTGCTCAAAGAGAAAAATGCCAAACGTCAGCAGCCGTATCTGCGGGATTCTTCTTCATTCCCTCTTCTGTTTCCACCCCTGCGATCATAGCTCTGCCCCTCATCGCCACCGGCCCTGCGCCAAGACCCATATTCAGAAGTGTCATTATCGCGGCTGTCGTACGACTGGCCAGAGGGTTCGTAAGAAGACTCTTCGTTATCACCGCCGCGACCTGAGCGCCCGTAGGCGGAGGTGGTGATACCCTCGCCGTGCCCTGATCTTCCGTAGGAACATGTTCTATCATCGTGATCGTACGAGCCTGTGTTGTCTCTATAAGAACCACGATTATCGTTGTCACGGCTAGACCTTCCGTACGATGAAGCTCCCTCGCCACGGCCAGATCTCCCGTACGGGGAGGAACCCTGGACACGGCCGGATGTTCCGTAAGAACTGCCTTCCTCAGTGCGACCGGCTCCCCCGTAGAAGGAATAGGTCACCCCCTCATCACTGCCGGTGCTCATAGGAAAGTGTTTGTTCCTCACTACCATAGGGAGAAGTATTTTCCCCGGAACGGCGAGGATAAGATTGTGGTTCGTTATCATATTTGTTATGCCCGGCGCCACTATCCCCACCATATGAAGCCGCCCCAGCGCGCCCATAAGAACTAGGCGTGCACCAGTCATTATTACCACGTCTAGAGCAGGAGCTGTAAGAGTCTTGTGTATTAGATCCATAGCCTCCGCTAGAAGTGCCGTAACTTTAGTTGTCATGTCGGCCGGAGGAGCCGTAAGAGTCTTGCGTATTGGATCCATAGTTTCCGCTGGCGGTGCCGTAACTATCGTTGTCATGACTAGAGGAGCCATAGGAGCCGGACCCCTCGTTCTAATGGCGAGAGGAGTGACTGGTTCTACTACCGCTATACGATGAGGTCTTTTGCCGATTGCTTCCCGAACCACACGCAGATTGTTGGCGGTTATCTGAATCCCGTCCGCTGATCTGATTGTACGAAGAAGACTCGTTGTTGTTACGACCGGAGCCATAACCTCCTCCGGTATTGCCATATGAGGAGGGTTCTTCGCGATTGCGGCCAGGGGGACGGGGGACGATTCCTTATAGCTACCGCCATATGAGGAGCTTTCATCCCAGCCAGAACCGAGCCGTTGATTTTGACTAGAGCGAGGAGCAACACTACCTCCTTCCTGTTGAAATTCACGAAGGTTCCATACCCAGGGGATAGGTGTGACGCTGATGGGACATGGCAGAGAGGAATTGGGTTTGATAGCAGTTGCACGATTATCTAGTATGGTATCAGAAGTGTTAGTGTTGTTTGGTTGATACGTTAGTTAAAGGGGCAACGCTTGGGAAGTTTTAGGATTTCGCACTAAGGGCATACTAGAGGTTAGTCATGAAGGTTAATGGGGAGATGGAACAAATATGAGTCGCACGATGAGAGATAGGAAACGGGAAACGGGATTAGGACAGCAAAGGATTGCAGGAGACAGGAGGAATAGTGTAAGAGGACGAAACTCAAGGGATGGAATTACGGAGGAGAAGTTTCAGGAAACTTCTCAGGAGCTGGGTGGATGGAGTCACGGAGGAGGAAAAGGTTGAGAGTGTTGTGGACGAGATGTTCCTGTATAAGTCGAGTTTGTGTATATATAGGACACATCCGTAGACATAGAAAGAATAAGAATCCCAATCCACTCTCTGCCCGACATAGCCTTATTTTTCATACTTCCAGCCTACCCCTATTGCTATGGCCTCATCCGCCAGGCTAAGGATTGGGGTCCTCGCCTTCGTGATTCTTTCGATTTCTGACACCTTCTCTGCTGAGAGCTTCCTCGAGATGACGTTTTTGATTCCCGTCCTTCTCCTCCCACCATTGATTCACGGCCTCAAACATAGCACGCTGGCCCGCCTTGTTCTCGTCCCCCAGGGCTCGGTGATGGAAAACTTGGAGTATCTCGTCGATAATCTGGCGGGGGCCCCTGTTGCTATCGTCCCAGGAGCTAACAATCAAAGGATCGGCAAATGAGACTGTAACCGAAGCAACCCATCCTACGACGGGAGTGAGAATATTTGTGAAATGATCCTTTGAAAGAACGGAGTGAGTTGGATCTGACTGGGCCCGCTAGGAGGCCGCTAAAACACAGCCAGAGCCGGCAGCCAGCTCAGCCTTGGCTCTTTCAAGGATAGGCTTGCCATAGGGCGCTAGGATGGTGAAGACATAGATTTGCATAGCCCCGGTAAGATTTTCAATCAATGCGCTAGCTCCAGGAATATTATCGATCCCAGCCTGGAAAGCTTTCATGACCTTATGATGGAACTCCAAAATGGGGAAGATATCCGTTGCGGTTTGTTCCGTTTGGGGTTTCATCTCTTCCACATTATATCCAGCGATATCCGTCTTGGGTTGAATTGAGGTTTGTTCCATTTTTTTAGCACCAATTCTTCAAAGCTGGGAAGAGTATGTATTGGATAATATCGATCATGAAAGATAAGAAGGAAAGACCATCCAAAGTAACAAAAAGAAATAACACAAATGCGAGTAGCAACCAAAGACCATCACTCCCTCTATCTTGTCGATAAACTCGTTCCACTGTCGGAGGCATTGCTGGGGGTGCCGCTGCCCTTGTGGGTAGAGATTGTCAGCACCGATACCTCCCTTGATGATAATGCGGGCGCCTGTTGTGGTGAGCGGGGCAGCGGGTGGACAACAAAAAACACCAGATGTAGCGAGCTGTCGTGAGGTTGAAGATCTCGCGTTTAGGGGACTCTGGGGTGGTATATACTAGGGGTGATCCACGGACCCATCGGGCAGCAGGTATGACCCCGCGCTAAGAAGATACCCGGCTACACCTTTCCCCGACCAACCTCCAAGATCCTACTCGTATACGAATGGTATGTTTCGTGTGCTCTGCCCAACTGGAAATGTGTTCTCCCAACCCGGCACTCATAGTCTTCTTGTAGTCGACCAGCCTCCGAACTAAAATCTCCGCCAATACCGAGGAGAGCCCATTGGATATTATCAAGTATACCCTTCAGGGTAGAGGTAACGTACCTTCATTGGATTTGTTGTGATCGGACGCATTTCAGAGTTTACTGTCAAGCTCCTGGACCTCAGATTTCACCATCTTGTCTAATGCCTCGCCTAAAACACTATGAAGGAAATCCGTCCTTCCTACTAAAAAAAAATGAACTAGGAATTGGCATGAGCTTTGGAAAGGTCGCGGAATCAGACCAAGAAATGCATCGCACATGTTCCGGTGATTCCCGGGAAAACCGCGCTTCCATTAATCTCAATCTCGGTTCGTTCTCCAACATGGGGACAAACCTGAGGCCCCAATTCACGAAAAGCTAACTCTCAGTAATTAGAATAAGCCGCATAGTCTGTGGATTTGTTAGGTTGGCATCCAATGGGTCGAGGTTTAGAACACGTGACCCTCTTTCCAAGCAATATAGTCCCATTCCAAAAAGCCTCAACGCTTCATACAGATCTGCCCTTCTCAATACTTCTTCAAACAGTTTTTAAATAAGTCTAGCAGAAGTATCCATACTACCCTTCTCGGATGCAATTTAGGCTTTAAGTCTGGTACTCTCGCCAATAATGAACTCCATGCCCTCATCAACAGGGCCGTGGAGACGGGAATCCTATTTGCGGAAATCCTCGTTAACGGCATAGTCCTTTACAAAATAAAGAGTCAAGTATGGCACAATGAATAAGTCAGGAAGATTCCTGACAAACATTTGGGTTGTCAATATGCTCCGCTGGGCGATAACACCTGTGGCACTCCTGAGTAACCTCAAACTCTCTCATAGCAAAGATAAGGTCACAAACGACAGGACCCACAGCTGTCACGTGTGTCAGCATGTCAGCATAATTGTCCACAAAAGCTTAACCTAACTGCCGGCTTACCGAAACACAGATAGCATCCTTTGGCAGTTGCCCCAAACCACGGACATGGATGGCGTGTGAATAATCTCTGAGCCAATTTCCCTATACCTCTAGTTAGCAGTAGGCAATAAAATAAGGCTATGTTGTGTAGAGAGTGTATTGGGATTCTTGTCTATTCTGTGCTGCTAGCATCGTCTAATATATACATAAAAACTCTTCTACATAAAAACTCTTTTCCTTTGTCCATCGCTCAAGCCGATTCTTCCATAACCGGTTCTTTCTTTCCAAACCACATCATCAACTAACCAACTCATCTCGTCCCTGACTCCCTGAACCTGGTCTGAACTACATACAGAGTTTGCCCTTCCTTAACATTCCTGATACTGGTGCCTGTTTTGCTAACCTGATAGTGTGACACTTGTATGTTCCAACTTCCAACTAACCTTAGTTCCAAGCCTTCGACATCTCCTAGTGTAACTTAACCATCTTCCAAAAACATCTCCGCTGCAACTAACCTTTAGTGCAGATAAGGCATCCCATCAACTCCCGCACCTCCCAAACCATCTCCAAACTAAACTTCTCCTCTACCAGACATTTGTTGTAATACCCATGTCATAGAAATACAATCTTCGTGAATATTCTAACACATATTGTAACACTAGGAACTAAACCTTGGACATTAAAAAGCCACAACAAAGTAAACCCTTCGAACAGTAAACCTTCCAAACCTTTTATTCCCTGCTTGGCTCATGAACGACTCCAAGACATCGTGGGTTACCTAAACCACTATGAATAGGCGGTGGCTGGATGGGGAAGACCAATCATGCCAGTCTGCACTGCACTGCTGCAATGATCAGCGACAGAGAACACTATCACAAAAGGCAGCAAAAATTCAGAATTTGGCACTTGAGCATCAAATTAAAGATATTACAATAGTAGTTATCATTGGGATTCCATGATAATTCTGTGGGTAATGGATATGCTTAGTGCCTGAATACACTACCACCCAATCACAGGCGGCAGAAAAGAAACAAAAGAAAACAAACGCCAGCGACAGATTAGAAATTGTTATCCCCTCGCTAGGGGCACAACATTTGTCACTTGACTTTCGGCGGGAGCTACTTCTCTGGCAATCTAGGATCTTTTTAATATCTGAGGCATATCAGCAAGGGAGTCACAGAGGGTGTCTTGGCCAGCATTGGTGGCTCAACATACGGTTGAAGGTAGGTCTAGAGATTTGCTTGATCAGATCAAGCGATGGTCGGAAAACAATGCAAGTAAAAACAAAAAGGTGGAAATTAGCGCGATACAGTTGTAATATAAAATCCCTGAGCTGGATTAATAGGAACAATATGTGTTAAAGATGGTTTAGGGGCTGTCGAGGTTATGGTTGGTGGGGAATATTGAATCCATTTCTTGCACTGCTGTAGGTGGGACAATTGGTTCAGCAAATCTTAAACACAGCCTAGACTTTGTGGATTGTATTTTATCTAGATTCACTTGTTCAAACTTGGTGCCGGCCTTCTAGTCACCATCCTTGAAGTATGAGATGGCTTGAGTGAAGTCTTGTTGCTGGTTGTCCTTCCATGGGTTAGTGTATCGGGTTGGGTTAGCCAGCATGATGGCCCTTTCGTTCATCAACATAATCATAAGCGGAAACTCTAGTCTTATTAGTAAATAATCATTATTTCAATAGATGGAGGGAAGGCACCAAGAAATGGGGTGATATCCTGGGGATATATACTGTGGTCAAGATGAAATGTTCAGGTGTTAGTAAGAGGATGTAACAATCCTATCGTTAAGCAGGTATGGAACAGGCAATGATAGTTGTCTCCGGCGTAAGTGAGTCTCGTGTTTCTGCATCAAGGAATACGAAGGGACTATCTCTTCAGATACTACAGAACTGGCTTGCTTTTCTTTGAAGGATACTATCTTCTGAGATAGTAGGATGAGTGGATTGTTGTATCTTGATAGAACTTTCACAATAGTCCTCCTTTCGGGTGAGCCTTCACGGAGACTATTGCAATAGTCTATCAGGTCTTAGAGCGTTGGCTCTGGTAGGGGAGGAGTTTGTGCAGAGAGAGAAAGAGTAATTGTATTACAACTTAAGTATAGAAAAGTACTTAGATGGTTGTGTGAAGATCCTTCCTCTTGGTCACAACCAAGCTCCTTATATAAGCATCTTCCCACAACCCAAACTCTGGTGACTCCTCACCTTATATCACACCACCTCTATGACTCATAGTGTTCGTTACGGGGCGGGGCGGGGCGGGTTTTCACAGGCCAGACCTCGCCCTAACACAGGGCCCGCTGGGTATTTTTCGGGTGATCCGCACCCTGCCCCCGTCCGTGGCCCACCCGGACTCATTCCCTGGACAGGACCCCATTTGTTATGATACCACCTATTTTTGATGGGGACCCGTCTGGGGTATAGGTAGGGCAGGGGCCTGAGCGGGAACTGGGGCAGGGAATGCCGAAAAAGACACCCCACCCGAGGCCGTTGAGTGGGGCGGGGTGGGGAAAAGGGCCGGGGGCCCGCGTTTTGCGGGGCCCCATCCGCCCTGTAACGAACTCTAATGACTCATAGTGAGTCATAGCATACAATCATTCCGCTGACTTGCCTGGGTCAACTGCGCCATATTCTTTAACCAATGAAAATATAATGATGACTCACAAGTGTGCCATCATGTAAGAACTATGAGTCAAGTGACATCATAGTGTAAAACCAATCAACCAATCAGTATATCATAATGACTCACAAGTGCGCAGTCATGTGAGAACTATGATAGTGTGAAACCAATCAACCAATCATAATAGAACGATGAGTCACAAGTGCGTAGTCAGGTGAGAACTAGGAGTCAATGGGCATTATAGCGTGAAACCAACATACCTTATGACACAGAAGTATTACTCATGCAAAATCTGCCTTGCGGATTCATGATTGGTAACATATGACGAGGATTGATGAGGGCAGTATCAGTCAAAACATTTCCGTGATGCACCTTCAGGTTCCCTTGATCGATAGTTATTCTTCCCTACCTAATACTCCATGGTCTAAGTTGAGATAATATTAAAAGAATTGACACCTCATTGCGGTCACTTTTTCTTCCAATCGTTGTACTACAAAGAATGATTGCTGCAGGATAGTTTGCCCCTTCTTTTGTTACTGTTATTCTTTTTGCAACCTAGCAACATTGTCCTGCAAAGCTTGGAATGCCTTCTTTGCATCAGCAGATACCTTCTTTGTCTTGGCAGACTCCTTTGTTATTCTGTTAGCATCTATCTATGATGGATTAGACAACACTGTTGCTATCTTGCACTTCAAATAAGTCTCCTCAAATTATGGCGAAACATCTGAGCACATATCATCTGCTTGTAAAAGTTGTTCCGGATTTCTGCCAATGAGGCAAAGAGGCTGACCCCCTTTGGATTGCCGTAGGTATCGCCCATCGCATCATGGTTAGCAATACCAACACTGTTTACTCGTTTTGCCTCTCCCTTGTGAGCATGGACTGTACGCACTTTTTTCTTCTTTCTGATCACTGTGAGGGTTCCTGGGAACTTGACATCAAATAACAGCCTGGTCAGTATGAAAACCGTGGGAGAGTATGGAGGAGTGGTCTTGAGAGGAGCGGCGCAATGGGGAGCCAATGGTATGGAATAAATTTGGATATCCAAAGGGTTTGGATGACATCAGATCATCATAATGACACACTATTTCTGTTAGCCTTAAACAATGCTGCCTAGTGTTGTGCATGGGCCGAGCTAGGTTTGAGCCCAGGTCTGCACTCGACTCGAACCGGCTTGAGTCTCTTGGCAACCGGTCTCTTGGCGGCTCTTGGTGGCTCGAACAGGTAGTGGATCATATCTTGGCCAGATTCACTACCTCAAACTTGGTGGGGGCGGCCTGGGTCCTGGAAGTATGACATGGCTTTAGTGAAGTCTTGTTGCTGGTTATCCTTCCATATATTGGTGTATAGGGTCAGGTGAGCCAGCCTGGTAGCCCTTTGGTTCATCAATTCATTCATGAGTGCCGAGTCTAGTTTCTTCAGTAACTAATCATTATTTGAGTAGACGATGAGAATATTCCAAGAAATGGTGTGGCATCCTTGGGATATACAAGGTACAGAAGGTGAAAGGTTCTCATGTCTGTAATATGACCAGTGTTGACCAAGGCTTTGTCAGTCAAAAGATTTCCATGGTGGGAGGCCATGTTCCCTTTAATCGATAGTATTTCATCCTTTGCCTCATACTTGTTGCTCCTAGTTGATATACAATTGAAAGAACCAGTACCTGATTGGTGTGGCAGCCTTCTCCAATGGCTATAGCACCAGGAATGATCGATGCAGAATAGTTTGCTCCTTCTTCTGTAACTCCAATTCTTTTTGCAACCTAGTATAACAAACCCATTGTTCTCTCGTGATGTTGCAGGGGTAACGTTCTTACTTACCTAAGAGTTTAGTATCTCATCAGAAAGAACAGAACTCTCTGGTCATCTTGGTAGTTCCACTATGTCATCCGAGAGTACAGAACTGTCTTGTACTGTTGGTAATTCTACTATCTCATCAGATAGTACTGAATTGTCTTGTCATGAGATAGAACTAGTTTAAGACTTTGATATTATCAATGCGCCTCTTCAGACTGGTACAACAGTGATAGACTTACAGTATTTGTGGATAGAGTATTTGTAGAAGTTCAATAGAGTGAAGATAAAGAGAATCATATATCAATTTCTTCGTATAGAAAAGTACATAGATAGTTGTTTGAAGATTCTATGTCTCAGGCTGGAAGGTTTACCTTATATAGGCATCTTTACGACCCCAACCCTGGTGACTCATCAGCTTGCGTTACACAACTTCTATGCCTCATAAGTGAGTCACAGCGTGAGATCTATCAAATGATTCATATGAGTCACTGTGCAATATACCGTTAACCAATCAAAACCCATAAACTAAGTCATGTGCTCATATGAGTCCCATGCTTAAAACCCTTGACTCATAATATGAGCCATGTGCGAAAGTCATTATATCATATGACTCACAATTGTGAGTCATTAAAAGAATCAACCAATCATTACATAACGATGACTTGCTATAGCGTATTCATCTGAGATCCTATGAGTCAACTGACTTCATAGCATGAAAGACTCACATACCAATGACTACTATTAACTATTAGTTATGTGGAATCTGCCTTGCTTAGTTACAATTGGTGACACCTATCAACATTGTCCTATAAATCTTGGAACGTCTTCCTTGCCTCAGCAGACACCATCTTGGCCTTAGCAGATACCTTCTTGGCCACCCCTGACTCCATCATTGTTCTGTTAACCTAGATCTATCATGGATTAGCCAACTTTCTTGCTCCCTGGCACGTCAGAAGTGACTCCTGAAATTGATCTCCAACTATTTGAGAAGTTATCATCAGCTTGGAAAAGGTGTGTCAGATATTGCGGAATGAGGCAAACAGGAGGATCCTTTCGATTGGAATAGATATAGCCGATCGTATCACTGGTAGCAACGTCCAGACAGTTTACTCGTTTTGCCTGTCCCTTCAGAGTATTCATAGCACACAGCGGTTCTTCATTGTGATGACTATGATGGTTTCTGGAAAGCTGACATCCAATAACAGCCGGTGGGGTGAGTCACATCGTTCTGATCGTTTCTTGAGGAGATTCTGCTTATGACTTTCATTTTTTCACTGTGCCAGCAGACTGGGTACGAAGGGAGCTCAAATTTTATAAGCCAGAAGGGTTAAAAATGGGATATCCATGATTTGGAAAGCAGAACATGGAACATATTTAGATTTTGGGTATTTAAAGATGGAAATTAAGAGGGTGAATAGGCTAAACAAATTTCTAGGAGACAGTCTGGTAAAATACAAGATCTTCATAGAGTGAAATGTAGTCTTTAGGGGTAGGAATTATGGCACAGAACAAGTTTTCAAGACATTGCTCAACTTCAAGGCGAAAACTATCACAGAAGGGCTACTTTGCAAGAATTCTTGAATCACCCCTGATTCTGAGCGATTCGCAAGAAAGCTAGCTTCATGGCAATCTGCAGTAGACAATAGACTTGAAAACCTAAATGATACCGATATATAGTACCTGAACACTAGCCGAGCAGTTTTAGCGCAATATTTTAGGGAGTTGACCCACCGGCATTGCCAACTTTAGTGCTACCTCCCAGGAAAAAGGGGGTTCCCAGAATATTTCTTTAATGCTCGACCCCAGATTGGAACTCATGATGATCCCTGTTTGACATTGGCCCACCAGTTTCCTAAACCATTAGGCCATTCGGACTGGCCAATTATACTTTTTCATCTTGATCTATTAACTGCTTCTTCAGAAAATGGACAGTTCAAGTACCTGAGACTTTATCTTTGGCACAAGAAGGTATCTATATCCAATCATAGTATTCTGCAGTGGTATTCACAGAACCAGTAAACAGGGTATTCCGGTGTATATCAGTGCTTTGCCTTCTAAACACTCTTTTTCCTTGAGAGCGAATATATGGTCCAAGAAATCCAAGCTTAGTATTCCGATCACACTATTCTTTTGCACAGGAAACGAAAGGTGTGGAGATTTTGGATTGTAAATTATCTAGTGTTTGGGTTCAATATGCGAGTAACTTGTACTGTTGGGGGTGGTGATGGACATGTGTCGGTCAATGCACAGCGGATCCCTATAGTATGCATTTGCTATGATCAATTCAGGAGCCTAGAACAGCGGGAAAAGGGATATTTAGAGGGGGAGAACCCCTTACAGAGAAGCCAATCATGAACCATAGCAAACCATCCACTCCAATCACTTTCTATCTAAATTTATCGCTTTTCTTAGATCCCATCCTGGCGTGGTTAAACACTTGACTTTTGCTATGTTATTATTGTCTTTCAAGGTAACATGTCTCCGACAAGAGCGGTTCAGAGCCGGCTATCCGAAGGCTTGAGAATTTCTCTAACTAATTTATCAACACCAGGGAACGGTCTCCAACATGCGATTCACAATCTTTGGAAAATTCGCCAGACTCCCGGGCTTTCGCTCCAGTCGCACCAACATCGGCACCTATTGTTTCGGCTTGCACTATGAATACAATCACCAGGCATCGCAGGCAAACCACCTAATATTAATAGTTGTTGGTATAAGATATTAAACCCGGATTGCAGCACCAGAATAGGAATACGGCCAGGCACCGCACCTACTCAGCCAGCCCACAATCCACTGCTTCTCCCAAATAAAACCGCCAAACCCGTACTGTAGGCTCAAGATCTTGATTTGGAAACGTTCTGAATATGCTAATGATATTCTAGGTGTCACAAATCGTGACTAAGCAAGGTTGATTTCACATGACTAATACTTATTAGTCATAAGGTATGTTAGTTTTTGCACTATGACGTCGTTTGACTTATAGCTTTTATATGACTACGCACTTGCGAGTCATTGTTTGATTATGATTGGTTAATGATTTCATGACTCCCGATTGTGACGTCATATGATGTAATGACTTTCCCACATGACTCATATTACGAGTCATTGGTTTCACGCATGCGACTTATTCGAGCGCATGATCGGGTTTATGGGTTTGGATCGATGGAAAGGGATGTGCGCAGTTGACTCATACAAGTCAGCTGATGGATTTCACACTATAACTCATTATGAGTCATAGGGGTTATGATACGTGAGGTGATGAGGCACCAGGGTTATGGTTGTGGGAAGATACCTATAAAAGGAGCATGGTTCCGACCAAGAGATAGGCTGGAACCATCTCCTCTCCACCTCCGGCGATTGAAATCTCAACACCACGAGAAATCATCGTCACGTTCCCCACCCACCTGTCTTCTCCCACGATGGCTACTGCCTAGGAGTTGACGTTAAGCCAACCTTTCTCCTCTTCTGAGGCCTGTCGGCCTCCCCTCCTTGGGGTTCTCGTTCTCGTTCGTCGTTGACTCGCTCATGATGTGCAGTTCTCCCTCTTACCACACACTTGCTTTGCACCTCGCTTAGTATTTTCCACGGTCGGAAAGCTTCTCGCTTGGTTCACGGTCGGCATTACGGTGTCGGACTCTCGGTCGAAGTAGGCCTCGGCTTGCTGGGCTTGTAACTCTGATGGGGAAAGCCTCGGTTAGTAACATCTCGGTCTCGCCTCGGTTTTGTCGTCGTCCCAAAAGCCCTTGCTATGCCCTGTTTGTTGGTTGTGGCTAGCCCGTTCGCGATCCTTCCTTCATCTACCTCCCGGTTCTGTCCGCTTGCACCGTTACTGCTACAGAAGCTGGCACCTTACTTCCTCTCCATCCTCCCCTGATTGTCGTACTCCTCCTCGGTTACGCCCAGTCGTGGTAGTGCACTACCTCCGTGCCTGGTGTCCAACACCTTGGATCGATGTAATTACCGGCGCGACCGTATGGTCACCTATGTCGGCCCACAAGACCAGTGGTTTTCCCCCATTACGCGATCACACTTTCCTCCACCTCAGGCCCTGTCGGGCCTGAGGGCAGCAATCATTTCTTTTGTTTTAGGGGAGCCTGCGCAAGGGTTTGGGTCTCTCTCCTGTACGTTTCTATGAATTGTTTCCTTACGTGTCTGGGGTATATTATCTTAGGTGATAGGCGAGGGGGATTTTTCCTATGGATTCGGGGTGTTTGATTTTTCCCATGAAGAGGTGAAGCGGGCCGTTGTTGGGATTAAGGTTTTGTTCACGCCATTTCTAGCGGTGCATGCGAGTTCTTGTTCCTAACAAAGAGTATATGATTTAGGCCCTGCTCGGCATGTACCAATAAAAATATATCGCAATTAAAGTTGAAAATGGCATATATGCCTATAAAAATATTCAGTGGTGAAAAAAGATATTGGTGTTTGGTAACACTTTTGTAATTTCAATAAAAAATAAATTACTATTGGCCCCCAAGATGGATTAGGGCAAAAGTCAAAAAATTAATATGAATAAAAAAGAATTAGGGGGAATATTATTCTCTAGGAGTATGATAGATTGAAAATACAAGTTGAAACAAGTTAGCTTCAACTAAATGATATGATAATTATTAATGCTAAGAGTATAGTTTCCTGAAAATAGTCGAAAATGTATGTTATTGAGATTTTAACAATAAAGGACAATTCTTATTAAATTGTAAGCATTATAAGCTCTTTCTGAAATAATATGAGGCTATTTTTTATTACAAGTTTAACATATAGAAATATGAATCATATCTTATGATGTGATACCTAGCCCTACAATAAATATATACAATAAAAAATTCTAAACACAATAAAAAAATATCATAGTTTAATGTACAGTGCTGAGCACACCTCTATATAAAAACTTTAATATGTCACAATTTATACTATAAAAGTGACATGCCAAGCAGGGCCTTAAAAAAAAAATGACAAAAAAAACCGACCAAGAGATAGGATCTTCACGGAACCATCTAAGTACTTTTCTATACTTAAGATATTGCAATACGATTACGCTTTATTCTCTTTACATACACTCCTCCTCTACCACAGCCTATGCTCTAAGAGCCCAGAGACTATTGTGATAGTCTCGATGGGCCGCCCGAACATAGAACTATTGTGATAGTTCTATTAAGCACGCCAATCCACCTATCTTACTATCCGAAGAGATAGTACCTCTAACGAACCACCCAAGACAAGCAAGCCAGTTCTGTACTATCTGAAGAGATATTACTTCCCTACCTGTTGGTACATGAAAACGAGACTCGCATACGCAAGAGACGACTGTCGTTGCCTGTTGCATACACACTCAACAATCGGATTGTTACACTAGGATCAAAAGGTCAAAATCAGAACAGATTTCTTGAGAACCGATGCAAGGTTAGTGGATCATTGGATCGAAGAGGCCAAATCTTCCCTGGCGATCGTCAAAGGAGAGATAACAGAAGTGAGTGGGAAATTTGAAATTGACATCAAAGAAATGGTGAATAAATTGGAGCGGAAGAACGATGATATTGTGAACAAAGTAGACCGGAAAACAGAGAGGGTCGATAGGAAAATTGATCGTTTTGTCTATTTTTTCATTGCAGGTATATTTCTAAAAGGAGGTTACGACATTGTTATCAAGGAAGAGACATTGGATCACAAGATCCTAAAGTGATGAGGTAACTAGTCTGTCAGTACCTTGTTCCCTTCAGTGATTACAGTTCCTGTAGGGGTTTTTCTTCACTGGACTATGCGTTTTGGGACACTTTTTTATTTCTTATTCATGATTTGCGACTTTGGGTTGCTTGGGCTGTACAGGCTATTTTGATACCTTTCTTGTATATACCTAAAATATATCTTTAACTGAGCTACCTGCAATAAAGGTTTTTCCCACCTGGAATATGTTGAACTATTATTGCGGTGAAATGAACTTTCAGAATAGGGGTAGAGCTGGGTGTTCGAGATTAATTATTTGAAGCTTGGAGGCCAAACCTGTTGGAAAAGGGGTATTCAATCTCTGGAGCTTCAGAGAGAGTGTGACAAGATTATCGAGCTGGTAGATATTGAGGATTTCACACGATTTTATGGTATTCAGGATAGAGTCCTTGGTGTAGTTCCAAAGGCCTGTTGTCTCAGACCAAGTATGGGGAACAAAATGCTCGGTTGGGCACGCTAGCTACTTTTACTGGTGGGCATTCCGGTCATTCCTACATTAGCAGGCACGATTTATTCCCTGGAGCAACATAGTTCATTGGTGGTTTTTCTGCCTCAGGATCCTTCAATGTATGTACAAAAAACCAAACCAACCAAGCATCTATTGAAAGGCGCAGGTGATTGTCACTAAGCAAATAAAAAACAGTGGGGAACACCCCACAGTCTGTTCGATAAAACAATTAGCAACATACTCACTACTAAAATCTATTATGCAATGAGATGATTCTTACCTACTCACTGTTGGACTGGGGTAGGATTATTCGCCTTATCCTTTCCACCTTTCATCCAAATGTTGAAACCGCTTTGTAAAAATAGGCCTGCAATAAAAATGAGAACGGCATTGTCGATCTTAGAGTCGGTTTTATCCGTTCTCACATCGACTTTGTTTATGACAGCATCGCTCTTACGGTCCAACCTCTCTCCCAACACTTTCATTTCGGTCTGAACCTTTGTTCCGAAGGCTTGGAGGTCATTCTTGACTTCGTTAACGGAGGTTCCGAGATGCTGGAGCCGGAGGTTGACTGCGGCGTAGTTCGATTGTAGTTCTTTAATATCCGCATCAGTGTTCCCAACCGTCCCGTCCGGACTGCAGGGCCCTGGCGTCCAATAGTCCAGTCCTTCCCGGGTGGGGTTGGTATGGACGGCCGGGCAAGGCGTCCGTCCTCGATAGTAACTACAGGACTATAGGTTGACGGCCGGGCCCTGCAGTCTTTCTGGAAATGGTAAGTTCCGGTAGGGCCTGGCCGTCTTTGGAATTGACGGGCGTCACCTGTAGGTACCCGCCGTCACCTGCCGTCCTGAGCGAGGACGGCAGTCACCCACAGGTATTTCATAAAAATACCGTAAAAATACTTTCGATTCGCTATCTCCGTCAGCTTCTAATAGGTTTAGTTTGACAGGTTAATAGAATCCTGATGGCTGATCTTATCCCGCATAGGAAACCACTAACCCTTTTGAAGACTTCTAGGTAGTAGATTCGGAGATAGCAAACGACAAGAGTTTTTACGGTATTCATAATGTGTGATTGCTCTATCCGCTTAGGTGTTGCTTCATACATTTGATAAGAGAAGAAAATATGCTTGGGGATTGTGAGGACAGAGCGGTAATATTAGGCGGGGAACTAGAGCAGGTTCCGGGTGCCCACAACTGGGATCGGATATGAGTGCACAGCTTGGTTGATTGATGAGAAGAATTTGATACCTGATACTCAAATATGATGATAGCGTTGTAATAAAGATGTTTCGTTTCTTCAAGCACAGACTCCCGGCTCGGAAATTTAAAAATAGCAGTTCAACTGAGACACCTGTAGGGCCCGGCCGTCCGTCCCGGGCATGGGTTAGGACGGACTACAATTTGGCGTCCGTCTCGTCCAAGGGCCGCAAATTTGGCGTCCGTCCCGTCCTAGGTAAAAGACGGACGGACTGGACGCTTGGGAACACTGATCCGCATTCTCTCTAGTATATCCCTAGAGGTTCATTAGTATGACAAGGCATACCATGGTAAGTATACTTCAGTGAATACCCTATTCCTTTCTATCCCGTTACCATGGCCCTCCAACCGATCATGATGTTCCTCGCTTGCGTGAATGGACTCGTGACTGGTGTGATCATCACCGGACTGCGGCTTCTCTCTAGAGTTAGTACAAATTACCTAACAAATAATGAAAGAGGGTGGTCAATTTACCAGAGCCATTGTGTGGTTTCTCAAGCGACAATAGACAGTTGGAAAAGGAGCCCTCGGATTAGGGTAACGATATCGTGGACCGGGCAGGATGACATGTTTCGCGAGGTTGATTACCGGCATTGTGTGTGATGTGCGCTATCGGTATGGAATGCCCGTGGCGTTGGTTTGTCTATTTCGGTTCATATTTGTTAGTTATAACACAAGGACAAGAATGGGGTCAGGAGAATCTATGTAGAGTGACAAACATTGTGGAGGCGGGCTGGATTCCGATATCTGTAAAGGAGCGGTGGTTGAAAGGCTGGGTGCCGAAGAAGTTGTCTTGAGGAAGGTGGAGGGATGGGGGATGAGAGGAATTTCTCACCCGGGAGAAATGCTACAAGAGAGGACCTTGTGCGGAAGGACTACCTTTTCAATATGTTGTCACTCCCCCACTCATTAAAGACAAAATACTAATAAAATGCACAACCTATGACCTAATGTGTTGCCCCACACTACTTGGTACCTGATAGAAAATAATTGAAATACTCAAACCTCATACTGTACGGCGAATGTAACAAGGGACAACATAAAAAAAACTCTTTGGTAGGGAATTGAACCTCGGTGATCAACACTCAGAGTAAACTGACAAGCAGATATACTACCCACTATACTACAAGGACTTAAGGTCCAATGTTATCCCAAGCGGGGCTACTTCTTCTAATCTATAGGAATGCTTGACAAACAGGGCTCATGTGGCTGCTTCAGCCTTCTACACTGGGATTCGGTGTCAATACCCACCCCTACCCATCATCAGCCCTATTTTGCCAAATTTCACTACACTACGCCCTTGGTTAGAAGATAGATATGGCAGGGTGGCCACTATACGGTTGGGTGCAATATTGCCTTGCTGGATAGTGAGTTTCGCTTGTTTTCGGCGTTTTTCGGCACTCGTACATGTAGTGTGTATTCTAATTTTTTGAACACCCCGCCGCGCCCCTTCTTGGCCATGGGACATCAGACGGAAGTTCAACAAATTGAAACATAATTATAGAAAGTATAGTTATCGCATACCACAGAATCCAATAGCCCGCGTGCACCTGAAAGTAATGAAAGAGATGGCACTTTTATGATCACGCGATGAGCTTAACACCGTCCCCAGATCACGTAACTTTACAGCATCATAAGCGATTACAACCTCTCAGCACTTCCGAACTTTGCAGTGAGCCTCCCCAATAATACAAGAACATCAAACCACGCCAACATCAATCAACAAAATAATTTTAAAAATTAAATCCCGTATTCCACACCATAGCGAGCGCCCGGCATAGCAGGTCACCCGGCAGGTACTAGCCACTATTTAAATTCGGACCGAGGTTCAGCCAATCGCATTGTCCAAACATTCAGATGGCCCGCTATGGTGTGGAATACGCTATATAATATAACTACCTATATTTGCCGTAGACAGGGAAACCGCTAGTACAAAGAAGTACGGAAAGGCAGCGCTAAGCTACTATGGGCTCAGTGGTACAGAGCTCTGTCATTTAAAACAAGTCCGACCCCTCGCCACACAACCCGTCCACAATCCCTCACTTTTTTGCACCTCCTCCCATCCCTTGGTCTTTACACTTTCCCCTCAGTCAGCCATCCACTCGATTGAACGACTTGCTCTGCCTAAGTCGACCTTTGCGAGCTCTCTTTAGTTCCTTTCAGCAAAGGTTTTTCACTCGTCTTTTTTAGAAAAAATAAACAGACACGATGGTCAAGTGAGTTAATTGGACGGGATAGCTCGCGACTGAATAAGATGATTGTTGGCTAACATTCTGTGTTTTTTTTTTTCAGATTTACCGTCGAACTGGTATGTCACCTCATCCTAATTCAATTTAGTGATATCAAGGACCAATTTATAAGATGCCAATTTTCACTAATTAGATCCCTGAGTTGATGAATCATGTTACAAACCTCCGTAACACGCCCGTCATTACACACGGTACGAAACTGTCTCGAAAGCTGAAGAAACAAGTATGTGAAATCTAATGATCATATAGTGGACCACCGAAAATCTACCTTGACGGACTGTCCATCCAGGGGGCAGGTATTATATCTGTCGCGAGGGCCGGTGAGAAGAAGTTCATGGGCACTCGTCCGGACGAGCAGGACCGTTGAATTACAATCAAGTCTGTCGCCATCTCTCTACGCGCCCAACTTCTGAACAGCAATGCAAGGAAATTACCCAGAAGACCGAGGGAAACCAGTTTTTGATTAATTTGATTGATTCCCCCGGTCACATCGATTTCTCCTCTGAAATAACGGCTACCCTCCGGGTCACTGCTGGGGTTGTCGGCGCTGGTGAATTGCATTTGGAGATTTGCTTGAAGGCTCTTGAGGAAGATCATGCAGGTGTCCCATTGAAAATTTCCCCTCCGGTCGTCACCTACCGTGAGACTTTTGCCAGCAATTCTAGCATGACCTCCTTGTCAAAGTCACCCAACAAGCACAACCGTCTTTACGTTTCTGCTACCCCGCTTGCCGGTGAAGTTGCTAGGATATCGGGGCCGGGATAATTGGCCCCCGCGACGATTTCAAGGCTCGTGGGAGACTTCTTGCCGACGAGCACGGATGGGATGTTACTGATGCCCGTAAGATTTGGTGTTTTGGTCCTGATACCAGTGATGCTAATCTCCTCTTTGACATGACAAAGGCCGTGCAATATCTCAACGGAAATCAAGGATTCGGTCGTTTCTAGGTTCCAGTGGGCTACGAATGAGGGACCTATTGCTGAGGAGCCTATGCGAAGCGTCCGTTTCAACGTGCTTGATGTTACCCTACAGGCCGATGCTATTCACCGCGGTGGTGGACAGATCATCCCGACTGCTCGTCATGTTTTGTCCGCCGCTACGCTGCTCGCTGAGCCCGGCATTTTGGAACTCATATACTTTGTCGAGATCTAGGTTCTTGGGCAGGCTATGGGTGGTATCTGGGGTGTGCTGACCCGAAGCAGATTTCACGTTTTCTCTGAAGAACCACGCCCTCCCACTCCTCTATTCAACGTCAAGGCCTATTTGCCTTTCAACGAGTGCTTTGGTTTCACCGCAGACCTTCGTTCACACACTGACGGGCAAGCCTTCCCCCAGTCCATGTTTGATCTTGGGCCGTCCTTCCCGGTGGTCCGGTTCTTGACGCCACTACCAAACCTGCTCAGATTGTCCAGCAAATGAGTAAACGCAAGGGTATAAAAAACTGAAGTGGGACTAACCACCTGTGTAACATCCAAATTAGCAACACAAGCTAACTTTTTCATGAACGGGTTCCAGGAATTGAGATCTACTACGACAAACTTTAAGCGAATTAAAAAGAGAAAAGGAAAAAAGGTCAACGACGGTATGAGGGTTGGTATTTCTTTAACTGGGTTTTCCTATATTTATTTTCCAATTAGTTATTCGTTTCCTGTTACAATAGGCCCGGTCTTTCATATTATAGTGGTCCTCGTTGTCAAATAAATGGGCGCAAGACCTCCCCTATGGGGCTTCTTACTTTTTTCTTTGTATTAATTCATCTTTCTTCTTTGCATGGCTCAAGTACTTTGCCCTTGGACAGCGGGTGTGCCAGAAATCGACCATGGGAACACCGGAAGAGAAGAAAAAAAGTTCGATAACGAAACAATACAAGAAACCGACATCATGCTTATTTCTAAGCATGCCCGGCTTCCAATTCGCCGTCAAAGATTTCACCCTTTGTGGGGTGGGGCGTTGAATACCATCGCAAGACCTGGCTTCACAACGATTCCGGTATCCACCCCGTAAACCATGAGAGTACTTATTTTTACCGTGTTGTTGCTTATAGAATTCACGTGATTTAGGGTAATAAGGAAATGAGTGTAATGACGAATGGGCCTTCTCCGATGAGGGAGCTTCGGATGCTATAGCTCAAGCTCATCCACCTTTCCCAAGCTTCCAGTCCATCAGGCTTCGGGTCCGAACGGGACGGACGGAGGGGACTACAAGTGTCTGAGGGGGTGCAATTTACAGGGTAACTCAGGATGGCGAGCGGGCCGTACGAGCGACCGGCGGGCCCTACAGGTAATCGGCGAGGACTGCAGATGACGGGTGAGGACAGCAGGCACCGTTCGGGAATTACCGATCGGTCGAGGACCATAGGGACCTACAGTCACTCTCTCTAACGGTAGTATTTCTCGAAGGGCGAACGCTCTTGCCTTGCAGCTTGAGACGCACGCATGGGAATGCAGTCCGGGCGGTGACTACAAGGGGGATGAGACGCTTGGGAACACTGAGCTTATCCCGGTCTGGCTCAGGGTCAATCAGCAGAAATTTCGAAGACCGATGCACTTCATGCTTTATACAAGGTAGGATTCTAGTGTACAATTACAGGGCTTATTGTTTTGACTATTCAATAGGACGGCAAAATCCCCAAGGCGCAGACGAGCGATATCGGATAAAACCTCAAGTGTCTGGCCCAGAAAATAGAAAAATAAATAGACAATGTCACTAAGGGATTCAAAGAGGTCGACAACAAAAAGAAAATGATACAAGGTTTGACCGCTCGGTGATGCTTATCGTTGCCGGAATTGTCCCGAAAGGCCAGTTTGACATTTACCAGCACGAAAGCAAGCATTCTACCGGAAGAGGTGGGTTGCGAATACCTGTAGTGTTGGTAAGTGGGCTCACATTAGCCTGTCGATCCACTATTTATGCTGATGGAACATTATTTCGGACAATGTGAGCGGCAAGATACGGGAGTAAGCCCATGGAGGTGTTTTGGTGAGTGGGTGGGACAGACTCTTTCTGGTTTTACGGGGTTTTAATTTTTATGTTGAATATGTAAGAGAGGGGAATACAAAATAAACACTCTCTAAACCTGTTAAGAGATCTACTTCCACCCTAAGTGAATACAAAGAAGCTATAGTATCATATTAACAACAAAAGAAAAGTAACGACAACCAAGAGCCCTTAGTTCCGCCTTTTTTATATTTTCCCGAAATCCCGTTCGTGCCCAGGAAAAATGAAGGTGTGATAGCCACTTAGTCAACTTGAAAGTGTGAGGGTTGCCGCTTACGAGAAGCCAGCTTCTGGGTCCTAGAAAATAAATTCATACAAAAGCTCGAGATTCGAGATAATAAATACATTCACTTTGGACGCCATTGAGAGATTGTTACACGAGTATAGACTCTGCTCCCTTTACGAAAAAGCGAGCCCTATAGTCTAGCCATCTTTAGCGTGTTAGTAAGTTTACATTGTCTCCACCATATCATACCGTACGCCATACGGGAAACCTTTATGCTCCCTCTCTATTTTTCCCCTCTCGCCTGTGTGCCGAGACCATTGCTGTTTCTGCTAGTGAGCAGTGGTGGGCGAACGCAAGGCCGAGAGAGAAAGAGAAGCGTGTAAGGAGAGAAGGGCGGCCTAACCTCTCCCCCACCATACCTTACCCCTCATGACTGCCACGACTTGATAGCGCCCGGTCATTGACCGTCATCCCCGATCCTTTTTCCCGCTTTTTTCCCCTTTTGTTCATCTCTGTTTCCACCGTCCCCCTTGACAGGTCAACAACCGCCACCAACCGTATCAATTTTTTGCATCCCAGTCACACCCCCAGCCAAAGATGCCAGCCAAAGAAGGAACAGCTTCGGTCACCCAGTGAGTTGGCTAATCATGTGTTTGTTTTTACTGACTGAATTGAAATCAGCTGAACTTTCTCGCGACAGCAATATGGGGACTGGTTACATTGGGTCTTTTACCGCTTCAGAGCTCCTGGTTGCTGTTTACGAAGTCATCAATATTGACAACCTCTAACAACTCTTCAGAAGTGTCTCTTAACCGTATCGAGCTCATCTGCGGTAAACGCCCGGTATTCTACAATGCAGACGTAACCGAGGAAGAAGCCCTCAACAAATATTCAAAGGCCATCTGGTTATCGATTCTGTTATTAATTTTGCAGCCCTGAAGCCTCTTTGCCCTCTTAGACACGCGCCCTGTTTAAGATCACACATCCGTGGCGACTCTACTCCATAATCGTTAACAATTCTGGGTGTGCGTCTGACAGGTAGAACCGCTAGTCCGTTGGAGAGTCCACAGAGGTCCTAGCTAAATACTACCGCGTCATGTCGGAGGAACCATTTCTCTCCTCCGCTCCATGGAAGCGAATAACGTGAGGAAAATTGTGTTTTCTTCTCCGGCCACCGCTTATGGTGGCGCTACGAGATATCCAACCATGATCCCCATCCCAGTGGCCTGCCAGATTAGTTCAACTAGCCCTGCGGGAGAACTAAGATGATGATTGAGATGGGTATGCTTAGGTTCGCCATAAACCGGCTCCGCAGCTCCCTTGCCTGAGGTTTGGCTGATTCATACTAATTCAGCCCTGTAGTTATCGAGGACCATGTCGAGTCGCACCCCGGCTGGAATTCTGCGCTTCTTACCTACTTTAACCCTGCTGGAGCCCATCCGTCGAGAAACACGGGGAAGGATTCTCAAAGAGTTCCTTACCACCTTCTAACTCTACTGTGGCAGGTTGCTGTTAGTCGCCGGGATAACCTTAAGGTCTTCGGAACGGGTGGGTTACTTTAGATCGGGCCACTCCTAACACCGGTAACTTACCCGACTATATTACCCTTCCCACGATGGCATAGCGATTCGCGACTGCATCCACATCGTTGACCTTGCCAAAGGTCACATTGCGGCTCTAAAAAAACTTCGAAAAAACAAGCCTTGCTGGGCATGGAACCTTGGTACCGGAAAAGGTTCTACTGGCTTCGACATGATCAAGGCCTCCTCGAATGCCCTCTGAAGAGACCTCCCTTATGAGGTTGTCTCTCTCGAAGGAAAGGAGATGTTCTAGATCTTACGGGGGTCCCAACTTGAGCCGACGGGGAGCTTCGATGGAAGACCGAAAATTACGCTTGAGGAATTTTACGGAGATCTTTGGAAATGGTAATTACTTTTCGGACCCGACCCCACTTGTTAATTGTGTTAGCGCATCTAATAGGTGTTGTTATGAGATCTGGATAGGAGAAGGACTCGGCGGACAGATGAAGGGCAAAGAACTGAAGGAGGAAACTTGTATATATTGACCGGAGGCGTACCTTGCTTATCCGGATATCTATGGTGGAGCGGGGAGTTAAAATACAGAGAACTTCACCACCCATCTTCGTTGGCGGGAATCCTTCCGGAGATTATATCGCTCCCCAACACGCACTGTGTTCCGACCCACTCCTCGCTCTGCTCCTAGCGTATTTCCCGCCATGTCTGCGAATCCTTATACTAGTATACAAACTAGGTATACTCGCCCTTCTCCCTTAATTAATAATGACTAACAAAGGAACTAGTAACAAACAACTAAGAAATATACGAAAGATACGAACCGACAATATACTTAGGCACGCAGCGATCGCCTATGATTTCCAACAATAGGGTGCTCAACAATCCACAAGGGTATCGACAAATGACTCTACAGATGCTACGTTCTATATTCTAGCTGCTAGACGGTCAAAACCCGAGGCGGCTCAACAGGTCCTTTTGCAACCACCGTCTATCAACACCACCCATACATCATGCACGCAATCGTAAGAATAGCAACCGATTGGCTCTAATTTTTTTGCACAATCAGCAATCCATTCTCTCATAACCCAGGGTGAGTTCAGAGACAAAATTCTTATCTTCTGTTTGTGAGGAGGCGTTCTTGGTCAGTCCAATATCTTGGTTGCCGAGCACTGCTGAGTGTTGAAAGCTACATGCTTGCACACCTCCTGTCGGTTAATCGAATTTTTCACACTAAACTATACTAGACGGTATACTCAGGTAAACACACACCCATCCATTCACCCTACATACTTCCCACCGTCTAGCCTTCCTTAACGGTCGGCACCGCCTCCGGTTGCTAGACGGCCGCCCACAGGCAAACGGGCCCCAAAAGCCCCCCATATCGCCAACAGGTAATCCCCAGTAATACCCCCCCCCCAATATTCCGCTAACAACCCAACCAGTCGGAACCCCCACAACCTCGGCCTGCGGCACATTACAATTCGGAGATGTCGGCTTTAGCCACCCCGCCTGCTCGGGTGTATCTATCTTCAGCGGTCTAACTTTCTCCATCAGCCTGGGCACAAACATCACTCTAGTCGACCCTACCGGGGGCGGCAAGTCAACAATCGGTGCCTTGCTCCTCCATTTCTACGACCCCACCTCCGGCAATATAACCATCAACGATGTCCCCGTTTCCACCATGAACCTATAATCCATCGGTTGCCGCACAGGCCAAGTCTCGCAGGGGCCGGTCTTATTCACTGGCACCATCGCGGAAAACAACTACGGAAACCCACAGCAATGGGGCCCGAAATCTTAAACCCTTGTAGGAAAGCAAAGAGTACCCTCATTTCCGATTTCCCCGATGGGCCACAAATTCGCTAGGAATCCCGATCCGCCACGCTCTGCGCACTATCCCCAAGCGTCCAGTCAGCCCGTCTTTGGGTCCGGACGGGACGGACGGCAGTACCTGAAAGGGCGCCCGGGACGGACTGGCGGGGACTACATGTGTCTCTGGTCGCGCAATTTTCCGGGTAACTCCGGATGATGGGCGGGCCCTGCAGATGACGGGCGAGGACTGCAGGTACGATTCGGGAGTTACCGATACGTCGAGGACTGTAGGGCCCTACAGTCATCCTCTTAGACGATAGTCTTTCCCAGAGGACGGACGCTCTTGCCTCACGGCTTGAGACAGACCCCCGGGACTGTAGTCCTAGCGGTGCCTACAGGGCGGACGGGACGCTTGGGGACACTGGCCCTGCGGCGGGCAAAAACAAAGAAATGCGGTTCCGGAAGCGCTAGTCAAGAATCCCGAAATTTTGGTTCTGGGCAAAGCCACTGGCTCTGTGGACGGAAAGGGCGATGCCACCCCCACAGGTTACCACGCCGCTACCCCCCGAGACGCCGAGAAAACATCTCGGAAGCGCGCCGCCGAGGACGAGACCACCCCAGAAGCCGAGGATGCCACTGTGAATCTTGGGGACGCTGAGGAGCAGCTTGCTAGGAACCCACTTAAGAGGCTCAAGGCGAATAGTGGAGGGGTGGTTGGGGTGACTGCTGGTTCCGGGGGCAGGGAAGGTAAGGAGGTTGCAAAAATCCAACATCCTTTGTCTGAGGTAGGGGGCGGGGGGCCGGATTTCTTGAGTGGTGCGCGGTGGGCTGTGGAGGGCATGGCGATTACCGAGCTGAAGGTGGGGACCGGGCGCGGGGCCGAAAAGGGCGCCCAGCTCTATTTACATTAGAGGGGCAGGGTGGAGGGGGGCATCATATTCGACGACTATATGGATGGGCTCCCGCTTGTTTGTCTGCTGGGGATGGGGGAGCTTATTTTTGCGGGTGGGAGATTGGGCTTTTGGTGATGCGTGTTGGGGGAGAACGCAGGCTAGATATTCAGCCTGCGCTCTTCACTAGGGAGGATGAAGAACTCCCGGGGGGCCCGGCGGGGGCCCACTGGGTGTACGATAGTATGTTTCCCCCTTCTTTAATATTCCCAAAGAGAAAGAAGATGCCGGCGTAGATGAGCACAATAAGATTACAGATACGTTTCGAATTCTTTAGATGGAGATTTTTACGATAGTTTTCTAGTATATTCAGCAATGGAGTTGAACCAGTAGTCTGTTAACTAGGGGCTCTCTTGCTTTGGAGTCTTCTTTCTTGCATTGGAGGAGCGAATTTCAGTACGCTTTCATCCCTGAGTTATTGTTACGAGTGAATTTGAGTATTAATAGAATTGCATTGCTTTGGGGCAGGGGGGGGGGTTTTCTTTATTTTTTTCAAACCCGATCAGGGGTTGCTCAAGCGGTGATACGCTGTTCCGTTCACTATACCTAGCATGATATGTTCTACCGGAAGCCTTTCCCAATAACCTTGTTTTGTCTTCAAGTGAAGTAAGAGTGGATTGCATGTAGCTGATTGCTGGTAATCACCATGACCGCCCAGCCATGTTCTCAGCCCCCCTTCCACCAAATTTTCACCGGCGGCGTGCCCAGGGCCAAAGCTACTAATAGTACCGAAGGGGAAATGAGGGAACACCAGCTATCACTCGGAAAACGATGGCTCTGAGAGCTGACAGGAGCAGAGATCCCAAGTCGATTTATTATGAAGCTCCGGGGAAACAACTGAGCCTCTGCAATGTCTAGGCAATAGCATGCTTGTTTTCTTTTCCATGGAGAGGATTTGGTGAATAATTTAAAAGGTATCGCGCCTTAGGGGAAGCATGAAACTAGGCTCCAATTGGTCCTCGTATTCTCTACTTTCCCTAGCAACGGTTGGACAAGCTGTCTCGGGGTCGCTACGGAGCACCAACACGGTGACGTTCTCCGAGGAATTTATTACCATAATCTCCTCCTTTGCGGGTGCGATTGGACTCTCCACTCTTTGCTGTATTGGGTGCTCCCTCTGTTCTCAACATTTCCCTCAAAATGTTCAATTATTTCTCAAGTTTGTTCATTCTTAGTGGGACAAATGTTTATTACGCGTTCGGGTTTCTGCCGTGGAATTTATATTTCTACTCTGAAACATTGGATTTGGAAGGATTGCAGATAATTAGACATTGGCTAGGTGTATCGAGGTTCGTTGGCCCGGGCCGTGTGGCGGCGTTACCTCCAACAAAACGGAACAATTCCTTGCCCCATTCGATCTTTTCCTTGGAAATGCTTTAAACTGATAGGCTCCTATTACTTACCTCCAGAGACAGTTACAAGCAGTTACATTCTCCACAGTACCACTAGAGAACAAGGTGGTTGACCAACAGTGATCAATAACTACTCTCTATTCCATAGGGTGCCCCCGATTGTGGGCTGGGAGCATGACCGGGGCGGCTGCTCGCTGGTGGCCTGGCAGGAGTACTGAATCGGTGACTTCGGCCTGGGAGCATGTTCTCCCCCGACGTGTCCTTTTTCGTAGGAAAATGAACGATCAACCAGTGAGGAATTATCAACCCGCAGGAAAGCTTGAAGCAGATTTTAAGTGGGCAACCAACTACAGAAAGTGCTGAACTATCGTCAATGATAATCAAAGGAAAATAAGACAAAAAGAAATTGTTAACCGTAGAAAGCCAAAGAGTGGAGTCAAAACACATAAGTGAGTCCTCGCTCTCCTCCGTTGTTCTCCCTCCTCCCTCCGCTTGACAACACACGATCTATACTAGTGATTACAAATCACTCTCATGTGGGGAGCCAAGAACACCACAAATCCTACCAATAATTAGCTAACTAACCTATCGCTCTCCACCCATTAAAGAAAAATGTAAAAATAAAATGTAAACCCTAGAACTTAATTTATAACCGCACAACACCGAGTGGCCGACAGAGGACAATTGCAGTATTGCAACTTAATATTGTAATAGAAGAGTACCAAGGGAAAACATAAAAAAAGTCTCTTTGGCGGGGAATTGAACCCCGGTCGTCCGCGCTCAGAGTAAACTGACAGGCGGAAATACTAACCACTATACTACCAAAGACAGAAGTGAAACTATCAAAGACCGAGGATGAATTCTCATCTCCAACGAGGTTACTTCTGCTGATCCAGCGGAATCATTCTACCAACAAGACTCATGTAGCTGCTTCCGCCAGTCAGGTCAGGATCCAAAGTAAATAACCACGGTAACCCACCCCACTAATTACCCTTCACCTGTCCTATTTCGTCCCAATTTTCCAATGCCAGAACCCATATATTGCAGATATTTAAAAAAGGAAGGAAAAACCAATAAAGAAAACGTGAAGTAAGCAACGCCAAAGGAAATACATGACCATTCCCTCCGCTTGGTTGTGGGGCCACTTGTTCCACTGACGGAGGCATTGGGACATCATCACTACCATTGCCCCCTTGGAGATCGTTACTACTAATGTATCCTTAGGTGACGTGACAATGAGGGCGCATGGGCGACCGGTAGGGGTAGTGGGTGGGAGATAGGAAGGCGATGTGCAGGGAAATAAGAACGCAAGCTATAGGAAGCATAGCGGGCTCGCGGAAAAGGGAGTTCGGAGAATATATATGGATGGGGGGTCCACGGACCCAGAGTCCATGGCTATGACCCCGCGCGGGCCCGACAACCGGCATTACCGTTTTCAACCAAACCTCCTAGACACGGGCCCGGTTCCTCAAGCACTACCCCGTACGCTTAGCCGAACTGGCAAGGGGTTGTAACAACCCGACATCTATTCCAGGACACTATGCCTTTGATTAAGAGATATGATATGAAAAGTGGAATCATGCAGGGTCTTGCTAGGTCAGAAGGGTATTCGTGTGCCTCAACCAATAACTGCTTTCTCTTTTTCGGTTTTTAGTTTCAAGCCTGTTAATAAAACAAAATCCCCCATTTTTTATGTCCCCAATGTTTTATGAATCAAACGGGAACCCTAAGAACGGTTTCCGTTCAAGGATTGGAGCCGTTCTACTCATTACGAGCTCCAATTTCTGGCAATTATTCCTCACATAAAGACCAACCCATCCAAACACCTCCCCACTTGTCACTCATTCTCCCAGGCGCCTCTTCTCTCATCTTCCAAATTGCTCAAGTCACCCAAACAGTTTACATTATTGACTCATTGACAATCTGACTTCTCCCTTGTAATAGCTAATTGCTGAAATCTAATCCTATAGGAATGATCAACTATGGCGTGGTAGGAGAAATGTTCTATGGCTCTCTTATATGAATATCAGATTTGGCTACCATAAATACTGGGTTGGAATAAACGCATTTTAGACAATTAGAGGGACGTTTCCACAAGATACCCATAATGGGTCCTACATAATCTACCCAAAAGAGTATTGGTAGTCCCAGCTAGTGTTGTTCACGAGCCGGCTCGTGGCACCCCTAGACACGAGGGCTCGAGCCGAGCCCAGACCTACACTCGAAGGCGCGAGCCAGGCTCGAGCCGCCAAGAAACCGCCAAGAGGCTCGAGTCTAGAGTCGAGTCGGCTCGTGGGCCCCTGTCCGAGCCGGCTCGAGCAGCCAAGAGACTCGAGTCTGCTCGTGGACCCCTGTTCGAGCCGCCAAGAGCCAGGTTGCCAAGAGACTCGAGCCGGCTCGAGTCGAGTGCAGACCTGGGTTCGAGCCGGCTCGGCTCGTGGCACCCCCGGGCTCGAGTCCGCTCTGCTCGTGCACAACACTAGTCCCAGCTTAGGATAATCTTCATAAATAGTGATGCTATAGTTAATGGGAATACTAAATTGAGGTTGCTAGAGTACACAATCTTTCCAAATATGCTCTCTTTTGTCTCCAGATCTGGTTGGGGATATTTGGGTTTTAGAAACATCACGATGATGGGGCTCGTGCAGGTACTCCCTAAAGGTATCCTGGGTATTCACTATGGGCCCACTAGAGTCCCAAAATACACCCAGCTCCCGGGCCACATTAGGGTTCTTTGGGAGGTATGGGCAAGCCTCGCAATGGGCCGGCCCGGGCCGCAAATTCTTAAGCCCGGCCCAAACCATGGCGTGCCCGACCCGAACCCGACCAGACCCAAAAAAGCCCGGGCCACCCAAACAGCCCAAACTATTCATGAACAAGGATTAATCCAATTCTATTTACAGATGTTAACTATTTTAACTTTAGTACTTGAGAGACTTTCAAGCTGCATTGATTCTAGGAAAAATAGGTGAGTAGAGTTGAATGAGAGTTAGTCACCATGACGTGAATGATGGAAAAGAAAAGAAACTGACAGTATTGATGGTTCGGTATCAAGACTTGCGATATCCTGAAATCTTGTTCCTCAACAGAGATCACTTGTCAAGAATCAAAATTCAGCTAAGCGAGTGGGATGAACAGGGGTAATTAAAAATGTGAGGCTGAAGATTTCTCAACAAAATACTAGCTTGGCGATGACACAAGTCCTAGGTTCACAGCAATTTTGGAAGATATGAGTGATATCTTGTGATTTGATGAACAAGAATGACTATTCTTCGGGCTTTATTTCGGGCTTCTTTGGGCTACCCGGGCTTCCCACTTGGGCGACCAGACCCGGACCAAACCCCTTGACCCCCCCGGCCCGGCCCAATCAGCCCAGGCCCAATTGCGAGGCCTGATCAATTAGAAACATTTGACATAACCTAACCTTTCCTTGTTTTTGAGGTACCTGGCTGCTATGTCTGCTAGAATGAATTTCCCCGACCGTTTCCTCATCACCTCTCGAGATGCATTAGTAAAATCTTCGGTGTCATCGACCTAGTCCTAAACATCCCTTCAGTAACGTTTATCAGCGATTCAAAATCAGTATATTTTAAAAGCATGAACCCACTCCCACAGAGCGGTGTGAGGATTGAGGAATCCAAATCTGCCGAAATTGCCATGATCAGTGGAAGCGCCCGCTAAACTAGACAGAGAGAGGCCTGTAATGTCCCGTTGAAATGAACCAAAATTCCGACAACTTAATCCTGAATCCTCGAACGGCTTACGGCAAATAATGTTTCGTCGTGGAGGATATCACGCATAGGTTTGTTGTATTTCTTCACTATTAGAACTGGGCGTCAGCTGGAATCCTAACGTGTTTCGCCTGGGATAGGACGAAAGCCTCCCTTTGTCAATAGCCTCCTCCAACCCAATGTCTGCGATGAAACTGACAATCTAATAGACTCTCTTGGCATGCTTGAATATCTCATGGGAAACTACTCCATCTCTCCTGAGGGAATCCTCTACGCCCTGCAATGCATCCTCAACCAATAGCAAAAGATTATTCACTCGCGTAGTTGTACCACTTTCGGTGTCTCAGGACATCTTAGTATTGATTGGATTGACTTAATCCTGGCATTTACAATGGACTGAAGATTATTGAGGAACATACTGTTTTGCCATAGGCTTGTAAATACAGGGCACTGTTCAAAATGTGAATGCGGCACAATCTATTCTATGTGGATAATACTTCGCAAGTACGAGGGGGGTTGCGAGGCACGCTTAGCGAGGAGGTGAAGAAGGGATTGGTAGGAGTTCCGGTTCTTAATTCTTCCAAGCCAGGTGGGCGGTAGCACCTTATTTATAGAAAAGTGCGCGTCCATATGCGCAAGAGAAATATAGGGAAAACAATGTAAGAAACATAAGTGCGAACATGTTTGACCCTGAAATCCAACCAAGTAAATCCCAAATAATGTGCATGAAAACAAAAGGGTGTGGAGCGATTATTAGAAATATCATGACCAAGAATGGTGCATAAGAGATGCATAAACAACCGTAAAATCCTAAACACCTGATTGGAAAGCACATGTTAAATCCGGAGATATTATCCTGAAATAAACAATAAAACACCATAATATATATCTTGGCTGTAGTAATGTAAGCGGTGGACAGGCGGAGCCGAAACACAAACTAAGTAAAAGAATACACGGTAGTGTGTTGAATATACATAGGAAATATACAAAGAATTTCAACAGGCACAACCAAGGCTGTGCAGTGTTCTCATGTTTCCCGTCCCCCCTGTAGGCACCGCCAGGACGCGTCCCGGACGTTCCTCTCAGGTTGTAGGGCAAAAGCCTCCGTTCTTTGGGAAAGACTGCCGCGTAAATCGCCAAGCGCTGGTGATCTTGCCGTCTGGGGAACCCCGGCTGATGCTTACATAGTCACACCGATCGATGCAGCCTCTTCGGGGAGCTCCTGAGTCGAAGCGAGGCACCAGAAATCTAGCCCAATGACTTACAATTTCCAAGTGCATAATTCCGAGGACCTTGCGACACAGAGAGGAAAACAAGTCGGAGATTTTGGATAAACCTATCTCCAAGGTAGCACCCCTGAATACCGAACTCTGTTGCAAGTCACCGGCGATCACTCCGCTCTTACGCATCTTTTCTCTTGTACCTTTTCTATCTCGTTAACCAACTGTTATTAGTTTTCTTTGTCACTGATTATCAAGCGAAGAGGTGGGATTACTATACCTGGTTGTATAGTGGAACGGAGAATGCGCACACATGTCCGATGGCTATCGGCAAGGAAAGCGAAGGGGAAAGGGGAGACCGGAACTCCGGTGATGCGGTACCATCACCGGGTGGACTTCTGACCGTCCAATGGAAGTTGTTGGAACCTTCCCCGTCTCGTGGGAACCGGCAGTGTTCCCAACCGTCCGGGGGACTGCCAAGAGCCCCGGACGGGACGGGACGGCTATCTGTAGTCCGTCCGGGGCGCCCTAAGTGCAGGACGGCCGTCTTTGGGCAGGACGGCGGGCCCTACAGGGTGTGACATTTTAGTTCAGGGCAGGTGGGCGGACGGCGGGGGACGGCAGGGGATCATTGAGGACGGCCGGGAAAGAGTGAGGACGGCCAGGGACGGTGGGGGACTACGGGGGACGGCAGGGGGCTGCAAGAGTGATGTCTCATGATGTGAAAAGAATTCGTTTGGAGGTGTATGATCAGCTTGGCTAGTACAGGAGGTCCAAGCGCCGGGACTAGAGTCCCCTATAGTCCGTCCGGGCCTTACCTCCCTGGGCGTAGTCCGTCCTAGCACCCTTAAAAAGACGGACTATGAGCCGTAATCCGTCCCGTCCTCCCCCGAAGACAGACGGACTGGACGGTTGGGAACACTGGGGACCGGAGCTGAGTGCGCAGGAATGTTCTTGCATTTTGCATATAAACCCATTAGTTCTCCGTACCTAGAACCGCAAACAAGCAAGATACGATTTCCCAGTATTGACAAAGTTTTCACTCTCCTTGACTTCATTCAAACTCTTCTTCCTCGCGGTTTAGTCTCTCCTACCCAATCGACAGCTCATAAAATAAACTCAACTTACATATAAAATGTGTTGCTAACGAGAACTAGCTAAACATATCTTCCAACTCCAGATCTCAGCCAAAATTGTTTCTCGCCAACCCCGTGGACGAGTTCCCCAACTAAATATGCACCGGGGGAAATACAAGGAGCCCCCGCCTCCATTCTTGATCCAACCACCTCCAGAATTGCCCAGCGGTGAACCCGCCTTGGCCGGCAAAGCAGGCTTGGGTAAGACGGTTCGGATAATTTGGATGGCTATGCCTTATACATGTAGTCGGGTAGACGTCCGAAGCCAAAGTGGTCCTACCATGATTTCGATGCAAGATCCGAACACTGGGAGGAAGACCCATGCAGGACGGGATCCAAGTGCCCGGCGAACTCCTAATACTGACAATGATCCTGACCAGAATCATTGTGCAAGATAGAACCCAAACATGTGCGGGAATCAATTCATGGACAGAGCTCAAATAACCTACAGCCTAACATGTGCTAGACTAAGTCAACAATACAAGACTAGGAGTGGAGGATATATAGGAAGTAATGGCAGAGCCATGATATTTGAAGGGTTCTGATATCGGAGCTAACTTAGTTAGGATCGCATGAATATGTCATACGTTTGGATTTCAGTTGTGGAATTTATATTTCTACTCTGAAACACTGGATTAGGAAGGATTGCAGATAACTAGACATTGGCAAGGTATGTGTATCGAGGGTTTGTTGGACGGGGCTGTGTGGTGGCGTTATCTCCAATAAAAAGGAAACATTTTTTGTCTCTGTCAATCTTTCCTCAAAAATCCTATATATACTCCGCTCCTATGCCTTACCCCCAGAGACAGTTACAAGCAGTTACATTCTCCACAGTGCCCCTAAAGAAACTAGGTGGGTGACGAACAGTGATCAATAACCCCTCTCAATTCTACAGAGCGCCCCCGATTGTGGGCCTGGGAGCATGCGGGGGGGGCTGCTTCTCGCTGCAGCCCGGGCACGAGTACTGGTACTGAAACAGTGACTTCGGTCTGGGAGTATATTCTCCCCCGACAGGTCTGTTTTCGTAGGGAAGTGAACGAGCAACCAGAGAGAAATTATCAAACAGCAGGAAAGCTGGAAACAGATCTTAAGTGGGCAAACACCTCCAGCACTATAAGGAGTGTTAAACTATCGTCAGTGATGATGGTTAAAGGAAAAAAACACCGAGAAAAAATCGCTAACTGTAGAAATCTAAACAGTGGAGTCTAAACACACATAGGTGAGTCCTCGCTCTCCTCCGTTGTTCTCCCTCCTCCCTCCTTAACAACCCACGATCTGTACTAGTGATTACAAATCACTCTCGTGTCAGGTGCCACGAACACCACAAATCCTACCAATAACTAGCTAACTAACCTGTCGCTCTCCACCCATTAAAGAAAAAAGGAAAAATAAAAGGCAGGCTCTATAGCTTAAAATGTAACACCAAGATACTAGATAACCGATAGAAAACAATTGCGGTATTGCAACTTGAAATTGAAGTGGAAATGCAACATGGAAAAGAAAAAAAAAAGTCTCTTTGGCGGGGAATTGAACCCCGGTCTTCCGCGCTCAGAGTAAACTGACAGGCGGAAATACTAACCACTATACTACCAAAGACTTATATATTAGCCTGTAACCCATATCAGCTACATTAACGTATGATCTCACCTTGCCAGCAGAAACCACCGGGGAGTTGAGAACTTGGGTGCGCGAGCCGCAACTAGTGTTGACAGATGCTCGGTGCAATCTCTACTGGAGGTACGACGCAACTGGGCGGATGATGAACAGGGGTATTTCATAGCGAAAATTTGGATTCGTCAAGGTTAGGGTTACGAAAAATTACTTGCAATGAATCCCTGTTCATAATCCGCCCGGTTTCGTGGTATCGTACACACAGTAGAAACTGTGCTCCCGGCCGGCCACTGGCTCTAGCGCCATTTCCAGTCCCCCCAAATAATGCCCCACGTTTGAATAAGAGTTTTTCCTTGTAATCTAGCTCAAATTTCGAACAAAACACCTTCACTTAACCCTTTATTGCCGGGGCCTGCCTTGTTGGTGACTCTTCCCGGATGTATGGAAGGTTTTCTTCAGCCCCCACTTTATTTCAACCTATGATATCATACCAGCCATAGGAAAATAAAATCAGTTAATCCGGTATGCCCCTAACCGAGGAGTTAGCACATCCGCCTCTATTTTAATCGATAGGGAAGCCATTTAATGATCAAACGGTTAGCGGAACGCCAAGAGGCCAGATACTAGGGTCCTGCCCTGCCTAGAACTACTTGTACTCGGGTACGAGGGTAATTGGGGCCCGGTAACACGAACACACTCGCGCAGCGTATTTCTCGAGAAAACGCAGCGAAACTGCTTGTATCACCGGTCCCGACTTTTTGCCACCACCAAAAAATCCTCACAGTCTATCACTCGAATTCCCTAATCCGGCCTAGTCCCCATACAAATTCCGCGCCTCGTAATGGAGGTGGGCCCGACTTTTGTCTACCCCCTAGTACAAAGCCAAGATTAAAGACGCACTCGCACGTATTTTCATATTCCATTGAAGCAGTTGGAGTGCTTCCTATTCCTATTCCTATTGATTATATCTCGGGCAACAAACATCCGAGACGGATACTATAACCCATATAATGTCGATCATGATGCAGGAATGTAACATCCCTCATGCGACTACTCTATTGTCCCCCCTACCTCCCCGTGCGGATTGCTAAGTCACGTGAAGTGGATGAGAAAAGCGCCTAGTCGTGGAAAATATGGTGTGTGGACAGGGTTAACCGCGCACCGACGATTAGTTGCAACCTCAACACTCCCTGTCACCCTTCACTTTAAAAACCACCTAAAGAAATTTCTCCACATCAAGTATTAGTTTCTACTATGTACTCTACTGCGAATTTTAATTTTTAATTTATTTTTCTGATTTTTCATGATATGGGGAGGAGTGCTTTGTCATGGCCGGGGTTTTTTATGTTCGTTGATCGGCGGTTAATTTTGTCCGCGACATACTTTGGGTGTCATAGAATCTCCGTGATCAGCGCGACGCGAATTTGAAAAACACCCTCATCGGCCAAGACAACCACCACAGACTGCTGGGCCACCAACCCCGAAAAGGCGCGCGGGATACGACCGGAAGTCGCCCGACCGGTCAGTACGTGTGGAGGGCTAGCCAGCCGTCCAGGACCGTCATGTGAACGACATGTATGACTGGCTCGGCGTTGTCTACGACTTCTATCGCAGCGTTTTCGACCGTAACTCGATCGACGGTGCCGATGCGCCGCTTCGCGCAGCAGTGCACTACATAAAAAACCACAACAACGCCATTTTCGATGGGCAGAAGGTTCTCTTTGGGGACGGCGACGGCGTCGTGTTCGACTCGTTCGCGCGGTCATGGATTATCATCGCACACGAGCTCACACACTGGCTGACGGGGTCAGCCGCGGGCTTGGTGTACCGCGACGAGTGAGGCGCACTGAACGAGTCCATGAGCGATGTGTTCGCGATTATCATTGAGCATTACTACCTAGATAAAGATGTTGCAGACGGCACGTGGGTTATCGGCGATCGGCTGTGGCCCGTGGCTAGTCGCTCGGCAGCCCTACGCTCCTTAAAGGCTCCTAGCTCAGCACTCCAGAATAGCGGGATTTCTCGACCCAGAATTCGGGATCGCTATCGCTGTGACGGGCTTGTTTACTGTGACGATGGCCTGATTGGAAAAAGTGGGATTTCGAAAATATTTACGAAAAGCCGGGATAAAAGTTTGTTGGCTAGTGGTAATTCCATAAATTTATCCTAGCGATACCTAACCGGCGTTCACTAGCTAAACAAAAAAACAAATACCTCCCGCCTATTCCGCAGTACATCTGGAAAGTACCACGCGTACAAGTTGTAGCGAGATTGCACCATTACTGCAAGTGAGCTACCCACAGTCGGCAAGGCAACCCCAGCCAAAAGACCCAAGACCGCAACTCATAGCCAAAGACACAGGAAATCCCAGCCAAAACAAAACCATCCGAACATGGCCTCGCAAAACCTCCTCCACAAAAGAAAACTAAAACGAATTTAACGCTCCCCACCAAAGCAGGAAACCCCCCCAGCCACGGCGCACCAACCACTAGTGTGGTTTGTTAGTGTTGTAGCGCCTGGTTGCTATCGCATGTGCGATTATCTCACCAACAAAAGTCGGTATTCATGTCTTTCCGCTGAGATAACAGAATTTTTATCTCTAAGTTATCGCTTAGAGGGGGCATGAGCCCTAACCCGTGAACTGTTGCTGTGGCGACAACCCGAAAGACCCCGAATTCTTGATTGCGATATCGATTCCCCCCGCTGCCTTTTATTCGAGCCACCAACTCGAGACACGAAAGTATGTTTCTCCGCGTGCTGGCTCCCCAACGTCGACCCTCCAGACTGGCCCATTCTGCGACTATTGTAGTGATCAGGGTTCCGAATGGTCGGCGGAAAACTGGACTGGACTAGCTAGTCTGGTCGAAAGTCAAGTCTAGTCCAATGGTGGAAATCAGACCGACTGGACAGTCAGGATTATGGAAACCGACTTGACCAAGACTGGTCTGACCAGGCCTGCCAAGCAATATAATATGCTATTTTTATCACTATATATTACGTTCAAGTAAAGCTTTTCTTAATTAAACTTATTGTTTTCCATGAATTATATGGTGGAGATAGTGCCTCGCTTAGATTAGGGGTGGCGAAAATCTGTTCTTGAGTATTGAACCATTTTTGTTTCACTAAGTGAGTGATATTACATGACCACATGCCACAATACCGGTATTGGATGCGACTTATCCATCAGGTAATCGTATTTCCACCGCATATTATCCTCTGCAGGATATTATATCAGCTTCTATTGAGGGGCTGTTGATTCATAGCATGACAAGCGACTTTAAGATCCTAGTATAGCTATACTTCTATTCTTAGCGAGTGTTGGGCTTGGTGACATTCAGACTTATGCGATCCTCCATAAAGACTGGTCTGGGACCAGTTCAAACCGGACCGGACCACCCAAGTTAGTCGGGTCCAGTCATCGCCATCACCAGGAGTGGCCAGCCCGGTCCCGCCTCCAAGACTTGACCGGTCGGACTATTCGGAACCCTGGTAGTGATCCCCTTGCTGCTGGCGCTTACCGTTGTACCTCGAAGCCTTATCCCCTCGGGTTTGCGCAAAATGCTTTTCCAGGAGGACGGGCTGTGCTCATGCAAGCGGGTAATCAGGATGATTTAAGGCTGTGGTAACACGTCTGGAAATAGCTTTTGGGGTCAAGACTTTTATTACTCTGCATGAACTTTAAACCTCTTATAAATTGAGGGTCACGGTGGATTGTATAATAGAAGTACGAGAGGGAAAGAACCAAAAAACTGTATGAAGGGCAGAGACTTATTCGCTGACTTGACTTCTACATCTGTGCGTGAACATGGCCCTTAAGTACAAAAAACTAATACTACACGCCCAGGAGTAGTCCCTATATCCTCAGACCATTTCCATCAGATATCGTATGATCTGGCTACCCCTCAGTTCCCCCGCTTTTCCTCACCGCAACTTCCCCTCTTTTGTTCACCGCAACTACCCCTCTTTTGTTCACCGCAACTACCCCGCTTCTCGCAGCTTTCACCGAATACCAAACGCTCATCGGTCATGCTTCCGGTATACTTCTAGCATATTCTAATAGGGATGCACTGACAGGGATGTGGGCGTAGGAGGTGCCGGTGATTCACAATAAAACCGTGAGGTCTCTTATACAATACATGTAATAAAAAGGTCGATCCCATTTGAAACGCTATCCAACTACCCCGTAACACTCCGCTCAAAAACATAAGTCCATTTGTTGCAACTAGACCCAACTAGAAACAATCCCAATTACCAGAGCACGCGTTTTTATAATGATATGAGGGTGCTTACCAAAAAAATTCCGATTTCGTTAATGAAACCCCGGGCTTTCGAAACCCCAAGTCAGTTAATCCATAAATCCCTCCTGCAAACTCGTTCTCCCTAGGTATACCAGTTTCCCAGTGTTCTCCGGCTATCGTGTCTGCCAACTCTTGCTTGTTCACCAGAGTCTCCTCCTCAAGGACCTCCTCATCAGCTGCCAAGGTCACGGGGTTGCCTTTATCATCATCCCCCCCCATCTCGATGGTGTCGGGGGGCGTCAAGTTGGGCACTGCCATTCTCGCCATGAGTGTTGATATTTCTGCTCCTGGCGCTGGAGTCGTTCCCTTTGGCAAGAGGTTGTCCTTATCCTAGATTTTCTTGATACGCTGTAACTCCTGCTGATTGTTCCCAAAATAGGCTCTTTCGTGAGCGTTTTCCTGCATCATCGTATCGGGGAAATTTATGAATACGGCTCGTCCCATCATAGAAAATGGCCTTAATTTGTCCTTGAAAGTTTGCATAAATCCCCTCACATCCATCTCTAACCACTTTTTCTCCCACTGCAACATGATGTATGCGCGGTAAACACAGTCGCGCCAGCGAAAAGCCGTAGCTTCGTGTTTCTTCTTGCTTGCCTCTCCCCCGGAATGGATCCACGTAACTTGCAGTAGAGCCTTTTCCCCGGTGAATAGGCCTCTGAAAGTGTTCATCTCTTCTCGTATAATGCGGGGGGCATTCTCGATTGTTTTTTTATTGTTCTTGTCGACGAAGGAAGTATAAATAGTGTAGAGCCTCTTCGAGCTGGAGGGAGTGGCCTTTAGCATATCTTCCAACCATTTCTTGTAAATCCCCGGCGCTCTCCGGATTCCAATACGCACAACTCTGCGGTGTAGGAGGTGCTAGAAAGATCGGAGGATTCCCCATGACCGGACAAACGGTGATTGGTGCGAGAAGAGGGGTTGATGATTCACCAGGAGGGTAGAAAAGAGGGGAAAGCGGGGTAGTGGACATTGTGTGAGAACTTATGGAAATAGCGTGAGAGTGTTGAGCAGATCTGTGGAAGACTGAAGAATAATCGTGTATTTAAAGACTCCCCTCTGCCCGTCATTGTAGATAGGGAAGTCAAGAAGAAAGCTATAAGTTAGTTTTTGATATAGTCTTTTGCATCCCCAAGCATGCCTCTTTGTCAACGCTGCACCTTCCATTCGCCACATGTTGAGACCATTGAGTCGCGAGCGTCTCTTGAAGAAATCGCGTAGACCTTTCGGCCAGTAATCGCCGTTTGAGGCCATTCGCCATGTCCCCCTTCCCAATGGATCTATCAATTAGATTGTCAAAGCCGTTCGTGCTACCATGGTAATAGGCAAGGAACCGAATTGCAAGATCACTCGTCGTCGGCTGGAGATCGCACACTGGGCTGCTGTCAATGGTCATTTGAGTTTCCCAGTTGGTCGTATAGATGTCCTTTATCGCTATCATAAAGTGACCCATGTCATCTGTCTTCGGAGACCAGGTGAATACCCCAGCCACCACCGTCTCCTCCTCATTCTGCAGCTTTTGAACCTTCATCTTGAGCCCGACGACAACACCAAATTACCACCACCGGCACCCCGGAATGCTCGAAATAGCCTGTCCTGGTCTAACTTTGGATTGCTACTGTCCTTAAGTGTAACCTCTTCTCCATCCGCTGTAACATTAGTAGCCTCCAGTAAAGAGTCGCATCCCATTCCGAAGCTTCTTGTGAAAGGCGAAGGCCACCCGCCAGAATGAAACCACTCACACCCACAGCGAGGAATCGCCCCCCCGTTGATGATATACCAATCATAACGACCGCTGACCAATTTCGAGCATGTGTGGCCCCATAGCGCACCACCCTCTAGCGTCACGGTTTTTGATTGCATGTCGAGGTTGACCGTCTCCGTCCTTAAGAGGTCCAACAAGATACTAGTGCCGGTAGTGGAGAATCCTGCGTAGGAATGACCGCCATTCTTGATCGTGATTGGTATTTTTCCTTTGCTTTGCTTGCTTGAGAACGATCTGAAATATGCGAAGAATTCTGTGGTTGAAAAACGCAAGCCGGTCTCATGAAGCGGTACAGATTGGCAACGGCAACGGAACGCTGATACTCGGATTCGTTAGGTCTGTATACCGGGATATTTAGAGATTTAAAAACACCAATGATTTCATTTATCGGGGGGAAGAGTAAATGAGGCTATGAAGAATCGAAAATAAAGAATGAGGTTATGAAAGATTAAAGGCTTAGGTCTTGCCGTTGCTGTCTTCGAGTCACTGCTGATTTCTCCAAATTTTATGCGAAGGCAAGCAATACAGACAACCTAAGCCGCAGCGAAGCCCTCCAATGCACCTTTCTGCCACCGCAATACTGGCCTACGGGAAAGCGATGAAAGCAATTAGAAACGTCCAGCACATCCCTGTTTTCTGTTCGAATTCAAGTTCAAAAAGTGATAGGTAAGACGACTCGAGTACGGCAGCAAGACTTCAAAAGTTGCCAAGAACAACTAGAGCATAACGTGATTAGTTCACAACCAGGTGATATGTCGCTTCGGCTGGTATATCGGGAGCCTGGGTAGGCGGAGAGTGTAGGCTGAGTACTGGGACCAAGGTTGTACTCAAATATACACTATCTTTGTGACAGCCTCCCGACATACCTACCGAAACGACATACCCCCCGTCGCGACTATAGCGAAATGTCAATTTAGGCGGGGTGTGTAAGAGTACTGTACTCGAGTACAAGTATTTGGGTGATCTGCAATGGCATCCTTGCAGTTGTGCCCATAATTTTTTGAACTCGAATTCGGACTTGAATTCGAACTGAAAACAGGGATGTGCTGAAAGCCCCGGCTCAAGTATTTCGATATTGTGCTCACCATGTCCCGCTCGCTGTCGTGCTGAAACCTATGGGGCGGGCCGGCAGGATGGATCGACAATGAACTAAATCGAATGGAGAATTCCATGCACAATTAACAATGACAATCTTTGCCTTTTGGGCAAGTTAAGCTCGGTTTCGCCTCGTTTCTGCTCCCTCCAAAGTGCCGTAGTAAGGTTCATACCGGTAGTCTATTTCTATCGTTATGAGATCTGGATAGGAGAAGTACGCGGTGGACAGGTGAAGAAGGACAAAGAAGCCAAGGAGGAAATGTGTATATATTGATCGGAGGCGAGCCTTACTTCGCCCTATATGTATGAGGGAGCGGGGGGTTTAAATACAGAGACCTTCACCACCTATCTTGGTTGGCGCGAATCATTCCGGAGACAATATCGCTCTCTAATACGCAGTGTGGTCCGACCCACTCCCCGTGCATTTCCGGCCATGTCTGCAAATCAATATACTAGTATACAAACCAGGTATACTCGCTCCTCCTCCGTTATTGATAATGAGTGGCAAAGGAACTAATGGCTAACAACTAAGAAAAATAGGAAAGGTACAAACACATAAAATGCTTGGGTACGCAGTGATCGCTGGTGATTTCCAACAATTTCCAGCTAAGAAGACGACCGATGGAGAAAATGGCGCTTGGTAATCGTGGACGGCACTTGGCTGGGTGGAGTGCACCGGACAGCCCAACGATAGTCGAGGACTCCCGATGTCTGGAGTCGCATCTTAAAAAAGATCGTCATTGCATACCGCCTAAATCCGAGAAAAAGTACTAAATTTTGGCGGTATGTAATAGAACTTCTATTGCATACCACCCAGATCTTTTTTAAAAAAGGGCCAATTTTTGGTGGTATGCAGTAGCAGTGCTTTTTAAAAACAGTTCGACATCACGAGTAGAGAGGGGTTTAGACGCACCGTGAAAAGTGATAATCGTGCTGTTGCTAGAGGTTGGGAGACCATTCACCATGCCAGCGTCGCTGGCCCAGATGTTTACTCGGGGGTGTGCATGCCACTGCCAGCGCCACCGATTATTAGGGTTAAGGTCTCCGGTGCGATAACCTTTCATGTTCTACCCTCCCACCCCCCCAGCGCCTCTCCAATTCCAGGATGTTCTATCAGATCGAGTGATGATCTGATGATCTAACTAAATAAATTCAATTTCTTCATTTATTTATTTTTTGTTCCCTAAAACTATTTTTAAACATGATAATCTTTTTTCTTCCGCTTAGAAGCCTCTTTCTCGTTCCGACCGCACAGAGTATATTTATCTTCGGTATCCTGTTATTGCATAGTTATGTGCCGTTCAGACTTTCCAAACCATTAGACCCGGCGTGCCCTGAGCAAGGTCGTGCCCTCAGCGAGGCGCGGCGCTCCATAGTCCAAGGAGGACTCATACTAAACACCGGTTCCATCACAGCAACTCTACCGTGCCTCGCTGAGGGCACCACCTCGCTCAGGGAACTGTGGGTCTATCCAACACTCGAGTTATCCAACCGAAATAACTTATCATAAGCCTTCCAAGTTATCCCTTCAATATTTGATTAATTTTTAGCCATGCCCAGAGGTTTTTCTGACGGCTTGATCTGATTGAAATTTCAATCGAGTTAAAATTTACCCTTAAAGCGAACCTATATACTATTATTTGACAGACGTGCTCCTGGTTCTGGAACTACTCTCAGCCTAAATTTACCGTACACAATCTCGGTGGATAGCAAAACTTCTTCCTTTTTTCTTTCTTATGTGCTTTATTCTCTTCGGGCTTTCTGTGGGATCTATACCTCGTGTGCCTAATCACTAAGCCTACGATCCCCAAACAAAGCCTTGCTGCGAATATCAAAAGAACAGACGAGTCCGCCTATCCCCCATCTCACTCTTCCCCTTTCCGCCATCGCCTCAAAAATCATCAGCCCCAAATCGTCCACATCCTGCCCCACCCCCACAATTGGCTCTAACATCCCCCATCTTCACCATCATTATCTCCGTCCTCCCCTCTAGCCTTGATAGACCTTCATCCCCATAATCGCCTTAACCTCCGGGCTGTGCCACCCTCGCCCCCATCGCCAACTTCCTCACCTCCAGGGTACGGAAAGTTTTGGGACGCAACCGGACCCACAACCAACCACCATCCAGCCCTACCGCGCCAGACCTATCATACCGCTCCTCGCGGAGGGGACCCCGGTCTACAAGTACGATAGATAAAATAATCGAGCGGGTCTGGCAAAGCGCTCGGCAACCGGAAACTTCACCATATTTTTCTTATCACGTGACCAGTGTGTGTACAGTAATGCTTGGCCACGCCCTTACCTCACAACCCTGCTGTGGCAGGCAGGTATTTTTTACCCAATTTCTGACTACCTATGCTCGAATACTGGTTCCATGTCTGCAGGTACGGTAGTTCCCGTCTGTGGCTCTGAAATCCCGAGATCTTTCTAGCTGGACGGAAGCAAGCGAGGGAGACTCCGACTCGAGACTGATTGGTGAATCCTGCCAGGACTGTTCGTACTACGGTACAAGTGTAACGTCTTCCACGCCATAGCGAGCGCCCGGCATAGCGAGCCATCCACCCAAATACTAGCCACTATTTAGATCCGGACTGGGTTTAGCCAATCACATTGCCTAAACTTGCAGATGGCTCGCTATGGCGTGGAATACGTTACTAGTACTTGTATTCTCATCAAGTATTCGGAATCCGGTTCCTACGAAAGTGTCTCAAAGTCAGTTAAAATTGGTTCTCGTGCAGGGACGAAAAAATCGGAAAAAAAATCATCGAGAAAATGGGCTTAAGAGATACCAGAAAGCTAGATGATGGGTTAAGGAAGAAAATAGCGGTACTCCACTATTATCTCCTTGACTGTAGAGGAAAATGTTGTGCTGACCTCACTGTCATGTCTTAAATAAAGGTGACTAAGGGGCCCTCAGTATTTTTCAGTGATAATATGCGTAGGCTTTATCACATGGCTAACATTTGTTGGTTATCACAAATTCGCAGATGTGCAAACCTCGGATCATGTTGAATATGTGATCATTCATGACTACGCATATTATCACTGAGGAATACTGAGGGCCCCTTAGTCATCTTGGTCAGAGACATGACAGGAGGGGCCGGTACGACATTTTCCACTCTCGCACCAGTCAAGGAGAAACCATAATCTAAACTTGACCATTCTAATTTTCTGCATAGCGTGAAAGCTATTATGAGTTCTGAATTGGTATATGTAACCACTTTGGGCAACAGCCCCAGTTTTAAGATGTTTCGCAATCTGACATCGCTTTTCATCAGTTGCCACATCGATCCTGGTGCCCCCTGCCTGGAGGTGATTTTACGCTTTTTTTTTTCATCCCTACGCGAGTAGAGACACCAATCAACAGGGATTAGTGTGTTGGATGGCAACTAAAGCAAGCCTTAATAATACCAGATTCCGTACCCGATGAAAATACTACCCGTAATAGAGGTACCGTATCTCCTTGACTAGTGCGGGAGTGGACAATGGTGTGCTGACCCCCCCTGTCATCTCTCTGACAAGGGTAGCTAAGGGCCCCTTAGTATCCCTCAGTGATAATATGCGTAGTCATTATCACATATTCAACATGATCCGAGGTTTGCACATCTGCGAATTTGTGATAACCAACAAATGTTACCCATTTGATCAAGCCTACGCATATTATCACTGAAAAATACTGAGAGGCCCTTAGTCACCTTTGTCTAAGACATGACAAAGGGGTCGGCACAACATTTTCCACTGTCGCACCAGTCAAGGAGATACTCGATACCTAGCCTTTGAGATAACTAAGCACGTGATAGGTACATCGGGCGCGAATACGCCACTATAGTGGTCAACCTCTTGGAGAGTAGGGGAATAAAGAGGTATTTTATGGTATATCGCTATCGGGATCCAATCTTCTACCATGCTTGGTGCACCGCAAAAGAAGTCTGTATATTCACTTTTGTATTGCAATGAAACCGTTCCTAATATAGGGGTTGTACTCATGCATCCGTATTAATCGCAGCCGTAACCAAGCGCTGTCCCTACCCCATGAACAAAATAAACTGTGCCAAATAACAAAAGAATCCCAAAAAAAGAACATATGAATGACCCCGTAAGCCCCGACCAGACTACCGTATACTCCACCGCTACAACTACCTCCCCAACATCAGATAATCACACAAGGCCCGCCCAAATCGTCGCGATCCTAGCATGCAACTTCTCCTCGCCCTCAACGTCCTCATGAACACCACTATCAGTACACAGACCGCGAACACATACCGCCGTCAAAAACCGAAAAAGTAAATACGGAAATGAGGACCATACTCTATTTGGGCCATTCCTAGTATCCTATCTTTGTTCAAATCTTCCGGTAATCAACTTCTCCTTTTTCCTTACAGAAATAGTTGTAAAATTTCCCCTCCTCCCCCTTCCCCTTTCCCAATCACCGGCGGCACTATAACAAATTTTGGTAAAGGGTTCGGCGGAAGTGGGAAAGATGAGAGCGAGGAAGAGGAATGAGGGAATGATGATGATGATGATGATGATGATGATGATGATGATGATGATAGGGGGGAGGAAGAGGAGGAGGAGGGAGAAGGATGAGAAGAAGATGCAAGAGACAAGAACTGGAGGAACCCCTATGAGAAAACTTCCAGCTTCCTCTTGACGGCTTCGATCTCTAGGTTCAGCTCTTTGACGGGGCCCCGGGTATCGTCCCCTGCGCGCAACTCGGCTAGCGCCACACTGACATTGCCGACGGCTGCAAGCCCGGGCGACGCCTGGTCCAATACGCGGATAATGTGCACGCCGTAGTCCTTTTTGGAAACTTTATACTCCAGCATGGAGGCCTTATCTTCCATCTCTAGCTAGCGACTCGAAGGTTGTCGCGGACATGGGGGTAGATGTGATGCTCTCCCTTGCTAATTCTGCCTCGCTCTTGAGCCTTAATACATCGGCCTCAAGGACCGCGAATTGCGCTGTCGGGCCCTTGCAGGTGCGGAGGACAAGTGAGGATGCCCCAAGGACCTGTTACAGGAACTTAGGGAATCTTGTTAATAACCGGCGCTCCTTCTAGGTTCATCACCGAAGATTACCCCCGGTATTGACATTCATTTCATAAGACAGAAGGAGAATACCGGAGGACTCACTGCTGAGTCTGGAACTCGGTAAAGGATGCGAGAAGTTTTGAACAAAATGGTTTGGTGCACAGCGGATTCGATCACAGATGGTTGGAGAACCAAAGACTTTTATCGATACAAACAAGTAAGGTGACAAGGAAACAAATCCAATAAAGAATAAAGAAACGAGAGACTGATACTCTGTGTACAGAAGATAGAGCGAAGAGAAAAGCGAATGTCTGATGGATGGTCGAAACAACGAACAAAGGGAAAACAGAAGTCCTTTTATCCTCCTCAAGGTTCAAGCTCCCTTTCGAATGTACGACCTGCGTATGCCGGTTCTCTCCGCGCATTTCCTCCACTACCCATCTTTGCCGAATCTCCTCCGACTCATAACCGAGGCGAAATCTAGTTTACCAAGGGTCGGGGATGGCACGCTGCTGTCGGTATCACGATAGACCGAGGGATGTTGTGTTTAGTGTTTCGATGTTGTCACACCTTTCACTTAAGGTGTTTCGTTGCTGTTGATCATGATGAACTAGGTATGCAGGGTTGTGCGTTATCTGTATGAAGCTAACAGTGGTGCAGTCGGCATCAAACAATAGTAGTCGGAAACTAGTTCGTTCTAGTAACCATTCGATAAGATGTCATCCTCGTAGTAGTAGTTTTCAGTCGAAGAATCTGCATGTCGTGAGCAGCAAAATTTCAACACTCCCACTCTGCGAATCCACATCTCTGATGTATGTGATCCAAGCTGATAAAGGAAAGAACAAATAGGAAAACAAAAAGCTAATACATAATCGTAGATAGGAAACGAAACAATCAACTTCGGTATATGTTCAAATGAAAAACAAAATGAATAAAGAAAATATTCTCCCACTGCTTCTCTACCATTCTAAGCTTCGTATATTCCCATATCGCGCCTAAATATTTCAACCTTCTCACGTGGTAGCGCTTTTGTCAATAGGTCTGCCAACATATCCCCGGTGGGTAAGTATTCCAATTGAACTTCCTCGTTTTCTACCTTTTCTCGAATAAAGTGTGGTTGTATACTAATGTGCTTCGTGCGGCTGTGGAACTCGGGATTTTTGGCTAATGCCATGCTCCCCTGGTTATCGGCGAAAAGGGTAATTGGTGCTTTTCGTTCGCCTTCTCCACCAACCGTTGATATCTCGTCCAGAAATCTACGTACCCATATGCCCTCTTTAGACGCTTGGGTAAGCGCCATGTACTCCGCTTCGGTTGACGATAAAGCGATTGTCGATTGTTGCTTACTCGACCAGGATATTGCGGTTGGTGGGGAATTTGCTTTCGCATCGGATATTGTGCATACATATGCACCAGTACTTCTTCTGGTTTCTTTGTCGCCGGCCCAGTCCGCATCACTGAATACAGGGCGGGTCGGTTTTCCGCTTTGTGTAAAAGGTCCCAAATGAAGTCCTAGGTTTCGTATCTTGCTAACATATCGGAGTAGTCGTTTGGCCGCGTGCATATGCTCGGTGCTGGGGTTTGCGCTAAATTTGCTAAGCTTGCCTACAGCCAAGGCTAAGTCGGGGCGAGTGCATAACATAAGGTACATTATACTTCCCAATATGCTCCGGTACAAGGTTGGATCTGCTGGGGCGTCTGGTTCTGGGTTACTGACTAAAACAGCTCCCGGTTCAATCGGGGTCGAGACAGTATGGCTTTCAAGAAAGCCAAATCGCTCAAGTATCGTAACAATATACCGATCTTGCGATATGACTATTTTTCGTTCATGGGGGTAGCGGGTGATTTTCATGCCTAGGAAGAAGTGTGCTGTACCGAGGTCCTTTAATGGAAACCGTTCGCCAAGTTCCTGCTTGGCCGCTGGTATGTCGTTAGGATTTCCTATCCACAGAATGTCATCAACCCAGATAAGTGTCCAGAGAGGGGTTCCTTGATTTCCTGTACGATAGTAAACAGCATAGTCTTCAGATGATCGCTTAAACTGACACTTTCCTATCAGATACTCGTCCCATGCCTTATTCCATATTCTGCCTGATTGTTTCAAGCCGTAGAGGCCTCGTAGTAAACGGCAAACTTGTCGTTGGGAATTTTGGCTCGCCGCTGATAGGTGTACTCCATCGGGTATTTCCATATAAATTTCTTCCGTTAGCTGACCAAGTAAGTCCGCTGACTTAATATCCCCTTGGTGTATCTCGTAGTTGTTGAATGCTGCGATGGCTAACAGTATACGAAGTGATACAAGTTTGACGACAGGTGCGTATGTTTCTAAGTAGTCGATGCCATACTGCTGCGTAAACCCTTTGGCTACCAGTCGCGCCTTGTATCGGATCGTTTCTCCCGCAGCACCTTTCTGTTCGCGAAAGACCCACTTACACTTCACTGGTGTACGGCCACTCGGTAGTGTTGTTATAACCCAGGTTTTATTGTCAAATAGGGAATCGAGTTCTTCGTGTGTGGCTTCTTTCCATTGTTGGCTGTTTGGTCCTGATAGAGCATCAGAATATGTGGTCGGTTCTGAGGTGATTGTTGTATGATATGCGGAGTATTCCGGCTGGGTGTGCTTGCAATCCCGCATTGCAAGACTCGAAAACTGATCATCGCGGAATCTTGTCGACGTGAACTTTCCCGCATTTTGTCGGCGTGGTCGTTGGGCATATACCTCCTCCTGTGGTGGGGGTTCTGGTATCGCTGGTGGGCGTAAATGGATAACATCCAAGTCGTCAGGGCAGTCACGGGGAAACTCTCCTGGAGTATAGTTGCGGCTTGGGGTCTGGGGTGTTGGCGTAATATTCTCAGCCTCTAAAAACTCTGGTTGTTGAGATGCGGGTTCCTGCATGCGCTCGCGTGATGACGTTGACATATCATCAGAATCGTCATCTGATGAGGTAATCGGAACTAGCTCAGTGTCGTCACTCGGGCAAGGCTTCCTGTGCTGATTATCTGGTATCTCTTTTCTTAGAACCAGATCTCTAGTTATCTGAATCTTTCTATCAACCAATACTCGAAATTGGTTTGTTCCCGCATATCCCACGAATGTGCAGGGAATACTATTGGGCTCCCACTTGGTCCGTAGTTCCTTGGACACATGTTTGAATCCTTTCGCACCGAAGGGAATCAGGTCCGCAAGGTTTGGCTTTTCCCCAGTGAATGCCTCCAATGGTGTTATTCCAGTTTCAAGTGTACTGGTCGGACTTCGATTCTTTAAATACACAGCTGTATGTACCGCCTCTCCCCATAAAGTGTCTGCTAATCCCTCCTGGTAAAGTATCGCTTTTGCCCGTCCGATAATCGTTCTGTTTGCACGCTCTGCGACTCCATTGTGCTCTGGCGTATACGGGGCAGTTACTTCTCGAACAATGCCAGCCTGTTCTAATAGTTTAGTGAACTCTTGGCCCGTATACTCTCCTCCGCCATCACTCCGAAAACGTTTGATCTTCCGCCCTTGTTGGTTTTCGACTTTCGCCTTGAACTGACGGAAGCAGTCTATTACTTCAAACTTCCTCTTTATTGTATAGGTCTCCGTATACCTTAAAGAATCGTCGATGAAGAGGACGAAGTACCTGGCGCCGCCAAGGGAGGGAGTGGCCATCCGTCCAGCTACATCGCTATGGATCAGCCCAAGTGGCTCTGTGGCTCGGTGGGTCGCTGGATTTCGGTTCGGCTTTCTCGTCTGCTTGCCAATCTGACAAGCTTCGCAGGTTTCGTTGTTTGATGAAATACCCAGTATTTCAATCCCGGGCTGTACTTTAGTGTCACAAATCGTGACTAAGCAAGGCAGATTTCACATGACTCATACTTATGAGTCATAAGGTATGTTGGATTTCACACTATGATGTCGCTTGACTCATAGCTTTCACATGACTACGCACTCGCGAGTCATTGTTATATTTTGATTGGTTGATTGTTTCATGACTCACGATAGTGACGTCATATGATGTAATGATTTTCGCACATGACTCACATTACGAGTCATGGGTTTCACGCATGTGACTCGTTTGAGCACATGGCTTGGGTTATGAGTTTTGATTGATTAAAATGTTGTGCGATGACCCATATGAGTCATCAAGGGATTTCGCGCTATGACTCGCTATGAGTCATAGAGGTTTATGTAGTGCGAGGTGATGAGTCACCAGGGTTAGGGTTGTGAGAAGATGCCTATATAAGGCGCTTGGTTCCGACCAAGAGATAGGACCACGAACCATCTCTCCTCCACCTCCGGCGATTGAAATCTCAACACCACGGGAAATCATCGTCACTTTCCCCCACCCACCTCTCTTCACCCACGACGGCTACTGCCTAGGAGTTGACGTTAAGCCATCTACCCTCCTCCCCTGTGGCCTAGGCCTCCCCTCCTTGGGGTTCTCGTTCCTGTTCGTCGTTGACTCCCGCTCATGATGTTCGGTTCTCCCCCTTACCCCGCACTTGGTTTGCACCTCGCTTAGCATTTTGCACGGTCGGAAAGCTTCTCGCTTCGCTCACGGTCGGTGTTACGGTGTCGGACTCTCAGTCAAAGTAAGGCCTCGGTTCTGCTGGGCTTGTACCTCTGATGGGGAAAGCTTCGGTTAGTAACATCACGGTCTCGCTCGGTCTCGCTGTGGCCCCAAAAGCCCTTGCTATGGCCCGTTGGTTGGTTCTGGCTAGCCCGCTCGCGATCCTTCCTCTACCCCCCTCCCGGTTCCGTCCGCTGGCACCGTACTGCCCCTTAAGCTGGCACCTGACTGCTAAAAACTCCTCCCCCGGCTGGCACCCTAGTGCTCCCCCCCCTCTGGCTGGCACCCTACTGCTACTCACCGGCTGGCACCCTACTGCTCACCTTTCTGGCTGGCATCCCCTCTGCTCGGTGGCTCCGCTCGCCCTTCTCTCCACCTCCGATCGTTCGGCCCTTCCTCGGTTACGCCTAGTCGTGGTATAGCACTGCCTCCGTGGCTTTGTCCAACGCTTGGGAACGATGTAATGACCTGCCCGACCGTACATCATGGTTTTTGGTGGGCCCTCAACCTATGAGTTTTCCCGTGCCGGCGATCATCTATCCTCTCCCCAGGGCCCCGAAAGGGCCTTAGAACAGCCGTCGCTTCTTTTGTTTTGGGGAGCCTGCTGAAGGGTTTGGGTCTCTCTACCTGTACGTTTCTATGTATTGTTTCCTTACGTGTCTGGGGTATATTATCTTAGGTGCTAGGCGAGGGGGACTTTTCCTATGGA